>ENA-UOWO01000011-UOWO01000011.1-activated-sludge-metagenome-genome-assembly--contig:-NODE-11-length-267125-cov-14.924769_pt1 | contig 267125 bp, 182 predicted proteins | sample MGYA00238148_ERZ761564 | MGnify/ENA primary metagenome ERZ761564 (study PRJEB28885, sample SAMN05720194) | activated sludge metagenome | isolation source: Anaerobic digester | place: USA... | reverse complement strand
TGTGCCAGGCGGCTCGGCTCAGAGGTTTTGAGACACGCTCGCCTCGCGGGCCGGGCTGGCCGAGGTGCCGCGCGACCGGTGAATCACGGACGCCGGGGCCGACGTCCCTCCCCAGATTGGGCCGAGGTGCCTTCCACCTTCAGATTCATCTAAAACATTGCACCAGTGATGCGTTCACTCGGCCCGAATCCCTTGACCGGCTATGCCAGGACTGCAGCACGGGACCCGATTTGAAATGCCCGCACCAAGCGGGGGCAGTTGCGTGCTTGCGGTCGATGTGGCGCGCGGCAGACTGCGTCCCCTCATGCCCGAGGGGAGGACAGCGCGAGAGGTCGCACTGGAGCGGTTGGCGGCGGCATCGCCGGGCGTGGTCTATACGCTGGCCGAGTTGCCGTTGATCACCCGGGCCGCCAATCTCGCGCGCGGGGGCCGCGTGGTGACTTTCGCCTGGGATCCGGGAGGACACAGCCTAACCGCCGTGGTCAGGGACTCCCTCGAATTCACGGCCTGGATCACCCCGGCGGAGGAAGGCATCGAGCTGGATTGTGATTGCCAGAGAGGGCGAACCGGTGGCGCTGTGTGCGCGCACTCGCTGGCGGCGCTGATGGTGTGTTTCCGCGTGCTGCGCGGGAGCCGATTCTGGACTGGCGCGGAAGATGGCTCTTGCGACTGGCGCAGGATGCTGGAGGAAATCCGGTCCTCGCGGTCATCGCGGGCGACGAAGGGCGTGGTCCGGTTGCTCGCCGGTGCCTTTGGCCAGGCGGGGGTACGGTACGAGGCGCCGGGCGGGCGCGGGATTGGCTGGGCGCCGCTGCCCGCCGATCTGTTCTCTCTGTTCTCCGCCGCGCGGTCGGGAGAGGATTTCGCGCGCCAATTCGTCAACTGGTTCGAGGGGGGCGCGGGCGGATATGCGGTGGTGGTCGGCGAGGGGCCGGGTGCGGTGGAGGTCCCACCGGGGCGGGTGCGTCGCCTGCGGGGTCAGATCGAGTTTCGTTGGGAAAAGGAACGCATCGTCGCGCGCCAGGTGCTGATCGACGACGACGGGCATCCCGTCGGGGCGAACCGGGCCGTGGGCGCTGGCATGGTCCATCTCGCGTCCTCAGGCGCGCTGGGCCGCCTCGAGAATCCGGGGGCGCTGAGGGTTTGGCACGTGTTGCGCAGCGCCCTGGGCCTTGCCGTTGCCACGACTGACGGAGCATTGCACGTGCCCCGACGGGCATTCGGGAAGATCGCGATACCCCCCGGGGGTGACGATGCCATTCGCCTGCTGGGCCCCGATGGCAATCCGGCTGAAGCGACACCCGGCAAACCCGAAGTGACCATCCGGTTTGCGCCGGCGCGCGACGCCGATGACATCGAGATCGGGATACACATGCGCGCGGCCGGTGCCGATCTCCCCCATCCCGCGATCGCCATCGCCCTCATCCAGGAGATCGAGTCCTCTTCAAGTGCGGACCGATTGCTCGCTTCGGCCCGTCGCCGCGACGTTCTCCGCGGGTACACCGAGCGCCTCCTGCTCGCGGTCAAGCGCACCGAGCGCGCCGAAATCATCCGCGAGGTCGCGGGGCACGCTCAATTCAAGGGGACGCCGCATGCAACCACCGCGCGCCGGATGCTCCAGCTTCTCTCGACGCGGGTCGCGGGCGATACCACCGCCACCGTTCATCCGGGCGCCGATGCGTCGCGCCCATGGGTCCGCGTCGAGGGAGGACTCCGATGGGCCGGGGAGGCCCTGGGGTTGCTCAGCTCCCTCGAGAGGCTCGCCCTCTTGGGCATCGATGACGAAGCGCGGTACGCGATCCCGGCCGAGGGTTTCCTCCAGGCCGTGGGGGGATTTGCGATCGCGGCCACGGCGCGAGGAATCCGCGTGGAATACGAGGGCCGCCCCATCGAAGTCGTGCGCGCGACGATCGATGTCGAGGCGACCCGATCCACCGACATCGATTGGTTCGAGCTGCGCCCGGAGATACGCTGCGAAGGGTCCACCATCCCGCCCGAGCAGTGGGACAAGATCATGCGCGGGGAACTCGTCACCACGCTGGGCGGCGGGCCGCGCGTCATCGCGCTCGACAACCCGGGGGCCATCGCGCGCGTCCGCGAATTGCTCGGGCGCAACGACGCCGCCCGTGGGCGCAAGGGCGGACCGATCCGCGTGCCGCGCCTCCAGATGCTCGACTGGCTGGCGCTGGCGAAGGATGGCATCGCCTGCCGGTTGCCACCGGAGGATGCACGCGTCCTGAAATCCCTCTTGGAGTTCGATGGCATCCCCATCGCGGCGCTCCCGTCGGGACTCCGCGTCGCGCCCCGCGATTACCAGCGCCGCGGCTTTGATTGGCTCGCCTTCCTGTACAGGCATCGGTTCGGGGCGTGCCTCGCGGATGACATGGGCCTAGGCAAGACGCTGCAGGCGATCTGCCTGCTGGCCGCCCTCCGCGAGGGAAAGATCCGCCCGCAGGCACCGCGACGCAAGACCGGCCCGCACCTCATCGTCCTGCCCCCGACGCTGCTCTTCAATTGGCGCAGCGAGATCGAGACCTTCTATCCCGATCTCCAGATGATCGAGTACACGGGGGCGCGGCGCTCGGCGGATTTCGGCGGGGCCGACGTCGTCCTCACGACTTACGACCTCGTGCGCCGCGACATCGGTGTGCTCGCGTCACAACCGTTCCATGTCGCGGTGTTCGACGAGGCGCAGGCCGTGAAGAACCTCCTCGGCGCCCGCGCCCAGGCGATGCGACAGATCCGCGCGCGGTTCCGCCTCTGCCTCACCGGCACGCCGATGGAGAACCACGCGGGCGAGTATTATTCGATATTGGACCTCGCGGTGCCGGGCATCTTCGGCGAGTGGAAGGCGTTCCAGCAGGACATGCGCGAGGGGGGCCAACTGCTGGAGCGCGCGCGGCCCTTCGTGCTGCGAAGGACAAAGGATCGGATCCTGACCGAGTTGCCGCCGAAGGTGGAGACCGACGCGCACCTCGATCTCTCGGACGCGCAGCGGCAGTACTACACCCGCGCCGTGGCCGAGGTCCGCGCCCAGGTGCTGGAGGCCTACCGGGACAGACCGTCGCAACAGGCGGGGATCATCGCGCTCGCCGCGCTCATGCGCCTGCGCCAGATCTGCATCTCGCCCGCTATCCTCGACCCCGCGCACGGCGGTCCCTCCCCCAAGATAGAGCACCTCGCGGGCAAGCTCGCGGAACTCGCCTCCGAGGGCCACGCGGCGCTGGTGTTCTCGCAGTTCACGCGAGCCCTCGACCTTGTCGGCCGCAGGCTCGCGGCAGAGAAGATCCCGTTCCTGCGCATGGATGGCTCGACGCCCACGCCCAGGCGAAAGAAACTGGTCGGCGATTTCCAATCGCCCTCCGGGCCCGGCATTTTCCTCATAAGCCTGAAAACCGGCGGCGCCGGCCTCAACCTCACGCGCGCCTCGTACGTGTTCCACCTCGACCCTTGGTGGAATCCCGCCGTCGAGAATCAGGCCTCGGATCGCGCCCACCGCATGGGGCAGCGCCGCACCGTCTTCATCCACCGCCTCATCATGCGGCACACGATTGAGGAGAAGATGCTCGAGCTGAAACGCAGGAAGCAGGAGCTGTTCCGGCGCATTGTCGAGGGAACCGAAACCCGGGCCACCGGGCCGCTCATCACCCGCGAGGATTTTCAGTTTCTGGTGGGATAGCTAGCCAGAAACTTCGGGCGCTGTTCGCGGGCGCGGCTCGTGCCCCGACCCAGGATCCGGGCCGTGAGGACTTTGGACTGCGGTGGCAGAGCCCGGCCGCGGCCAGACGGCGCCACCGCCTTGGCAGCGCGCGGAGCGCGAGCCGGGACCATCGGCCTCGGCTCCGCCCGAGGCAAAAGCGGTGCCTTCGCTTCGCTCTGCACCGCAGTCCAAAACAGCCCCGCCCCCAGCAGTTTCACCCTGAATAATCCGGCGCGTTCTCGAATCAGGTCGGCCCCGCCGCGCGCCATGCGCGGATCCCCCTACTCCGCCGCCTTGCGCAGTTCCGCCCAACGGGCGCGCATCTTCTCCAGCAGCTCGCGGTGCGCGGGATCGGCCGCGAGGTTCTTGACCTCGTGGGGATCAGCCTGGAGATCGTAGAGCTCTTCCCACGGCGGCTCTTGCTCCGAATAGCGCAGGTACTTGTATCGTCCGCCCGCCACGCCCTCGGATTGCCGCAGAGTCTTGATGGGCACGTTGTGCTCGTAGAAAAACTCGGTGCGCCAAGGCGGAGTCTCGCCGCGCAGCAGCGGGCCGAGATCGCGCCCCTGCATCTCCGCGGGGATGGGCACGCCGGCCATGGCGAGGATGGTGGGTCCGATGTCGGTGTTCAGGGCGTTGGGTTTCAGGCGCTGGTTCCTCCGGGTCGCCGGGAGTCGCGGGTCGTATATAACCAGCGGCACGCGGATCGACTCCTCGTGCCCGTACCATTTGCCGGCGAGGCCGTGCTCGCCCAGATAGAAGCCGTTGTCGCCCGCGTAAAGGATCACGGTGTTGTCTGCGACGCCCCGTCTCTCCAGTTCGGCGCGCACGGCGCCCACGACGCGGTCGAGGCCCGTGATGAGCCGGAAGTAACCCTTGACCATCTCCTGATACTTCTCGGGCGTGGAGAAACGGATCTCCCAGCGCTTGCGAGCCTCGTTGTTGGCGCGGAAAAACTCCGGGAACATCGCGAAGTACTTGTCCTCCCCGACCGGCGGAGGCGGGATCGTCACATCCGCGTAGAGGCCCGCGTCGCGACGGTCGTAGATGAACTGGCGCGGGTCGCCATCCTGGCAATGCGGGGCCTTGAAACTGACCGACAGGCAGAAGGGCTTTCCCCTCTCACAGCCGCGGAGGAATTCCAGCGCCTGATTCTCCATGATCTGGGTCAGGTGGATGTAATTCCCGTTCTCGTCTGTGTTCTCATACTTCCCCTGACCGCGAAACCCCCTCCAGTAATCGAACTCGTCCTTGGGCTCGGGGCTCTTGTCGCCGACGCCAAATTTGCCGATGAAGCCGGTGCGGTAGCCCGCCTTGCGGAGCACCGCGGGATAAGTCCGCGCCCATTGCTCCGGGGTGAATGGCGTGACGAAATCGTTGATCCCGTGTCGCCTCGCGTACTGGCCCGAGAAGATGCTCGCACGGCTCACCGCGCAGATCGCGGTCGTCACGAACATGTTGTCGAACAGCACCCCGTCGCGCGCCAGGCCGTCGATGTTCGGCGTCCGGATGATCTTGTTCCCCATGCATCCCAGCGCGTCCCACCGGTGGTCGTCGCCCAGGAGGAAAATGATGTTGGGCGCGGTCGCCCCAACAGCACAGAAACTCAAGGATAGTAATCCAAACAGGGTAACGCGAAGGAAATCACGCAGCCGGCACATAGCTTAAACATTGGCCCCGCTCCTATAACCGGCCAAGGGAAAATCGGCCCTGTCCCCAACAGGGGGAAACAGAGGAGACGGAGGCCAACCGCCCCCGAAACCCCTCCATTAACTCCGTTGCCTCCTGTTCAGGCCCGTGCATCACGCGCGCCAGAACCCGCCCGGTCCCAACAGGAGCAAACAGAGAGAACAGAGCCACCTCCACCCAATGCCCGAATCATGGAATCTGTTGCCCCGTGGTACAGCGGATGTCCCACCCTTCCCCGTAGGTTCCCGTCATGAGGCCGGAATCCCCCCGCCCGGATTGCCCGCATGCGGTTTGGCCGCGAAGAGGCACGGGAGGCACAGATTTTCAACCGTCGGCGATCTTGCTGGCTCAGGCGCATGGCGGGTCGGGCGATTCGATGTGCCACGGAGGCACCAGGATGCCGCCGAGGTCGGGCTGACCGTAGAACGAGTCATAAGTGGGGTCGGTGATGCAGGCACCGCGGTTGCGAAGGCGGGCCGCGAACGTTTCCCAGACGCGCAGCACGGCACAACAGGCGGGGGCGGACTGGAAGAGGGTGGCGGCCTCGTCCCGGCGTCCCATTTCGGTGAGGATCGCGATGCGATTGATCCACGGGGAGGGGTCCTGAGGCCAACGCGCCGTGGCCTGGTGATAGGCGCTTGCGGCTGCCGACAGATCTCCTTCGTTTCGCAGGAGGCCGCCTTTCAGGAAGAGGGCCAGGCCGGTGCGCTTGGCGGCCGTGCCGAGGTCCTGCAGTTCCTCGCGCAGGCGAACGGTGCGCCAAATCGACCCAAGCCACAGGACCGCCAGGTGGATGGCCTCGTCGCGCGACAGATCCTGAAGATCATCGAAAAGGTATCCCATGCCCAGGGGACGGAGGCGTTCCGAGGCCCGGTCATAATCGGCGGGACGATGCGCGATGGCGAAGAGCGCATGGTATCGGGCACCGAGCGGATTGCCCCGGCGGGCATGGGCCTCAGCCCAGGCGAGCTGATGGTCCAGGATCCACTGCGTGGCCCGCCTGGCGGCCATTTCGCCCCGGGAGGCGTTCGCCGCCAGGCGACAATCCTGCCATTCAAGATAGGCGTGGCGCAGGTCGGGTGGCGTCCGTGGATGCAACTGCACGGTGGTGGTGACCAGATCGGTTTCAAGCCATGGGCGGACATGCACCGGGGCCACGTCGCGCAACCGGGGATCGGCGCGTATCTCTCCCTTCGAGGTCCGTGCGCGTTCGAGGGCCCGCTGAAACGCCGGGTGTGCGAAGGGGAGAGCCCAGATCCCCACCGGGCCTTCGGCACCGTGTTTTAGAAGGGGTTCGATCTCAACGTCGAAGAAGGCCTTGTCATGGAACTTGGTGGACAGTGAGAAGCATTGGACCAACCATCGGACGGCCGACGCAAAATCCCCGACCTCCGCCATGGCACAGGCCATGCCATAGCTCCTGTTGTCATCGTCCCACATTTCGGGCAGAAGCGGCTGCCATGCCTGCATGGCCTCGCGATTCTGCCCTGCCAGATGGTGGGCGAGCCCAATCCAATCGTGGAGCAGGTCGCTCTGGCAGCCGGAACGCTCCAAACCCCGGCCGCGTTCGATGGCCTCCCGATAGCGGCCCAACGCGACCTCCAAACACATGACCCGGAACTCCGCATGGGGCCTGCCCGGGGAGTCGGATCGCACCGCGGTCAGCTCGTTCAACGCCTCGTCCGCCATGCCCAGTTCCATGTACGCATCGGCGGCGCGAAATCGGTGCAGCGATTCCTGATCGCACTCGGCCGGGTCTTCGCCAGTCTGGGTTGACTCATTCATGACGCATGTGGCCTTGTCCTAACCCTAGGGCGAGGGATGGGACACCGGCTGTCCCATACGAAAAAATTTTTGAGAGTCACGCGATGCCAGCCGCGCCACGGCGCCCTTCGGCGGGCTCAGGGCGAACGGGGGAGAAGGGATGGACTGCGGGCTTCGGTCGGCCATGTTATCCCGACATCCGAAAGGCTGGGTTTGCTCGCGGCGTCATTTCCCACGTCCTCGACGGTCCTGAAGTCGCGTGGGTTCCCCGGTTTTTCCTCTCGCCAACGGCGCGCCCGGGCGATTCACTGGTGGGGCGGTGGGTTGATTATGATCACGTGGTGGGACGCCCTTTCGATCGAGCGGCAGATTTTTTATGGGATCGCGATCCTGGCGACCCTCACGCTGGGGATACAGCTCCTGCTGACGGTCTTGGGAGGGATTGATGCCGACGACGGCGGGGGCGGTCTTGGGCATGACGTGGGCGCGGGCGCGGCCGATGCGCATGCCGCAGGCGCGCATCACGGGGACACGCTCGGGGGGCTGAAGCTTGTTTCCTCGCGGACGATCGTGGCGTTTTTCTTTGGGTTTGGGTGGTCGGGCGTGATCGCGCTGCGCCGCGGGCTGCCGCTCGGTGCGGCCGTTGCGATCGGCATCGTGGTGGGCGGCACCATGCTCGTCCTGCTGGCGCTGTTGATCCGGGCACTGCTGGGCCTGCGGTCGAGCGGGACGCTGGATTATCGGAATGCGGTCGGGCAGACCGCGACCGTATACGTGACGATTCCGGCGGGGCGGGGCGGCGTCGGACAGGTGGAAGTTCTGGTTCAGGGGCGGCTGCAGACGGTGCGGGCGATGACCGCCCAGGCGGCGCCCCTTGCGCCGCAGGCGAAGGTGAAAATCACGGGGCTGATCGACGCGCAGACGCTCGAGGTCGAGCCCCTGTAGTCGAAATCAGCGGCGGGTGCGGATACGGAGGAGATCGATATGGTTGAGAGCGGGTTTGATGTGGTGATCCTGGGGGCGGGTGGCGTCCTTATCTTTTTCCTGGCGATGTTCTTCTATGCCAGCCGTTTCAAGCGCTGTCCCTCGGACCGCATCCTTGTGGTGTACGGCAAGGTGGGCGGGGCGGGCCTATCGGCGCGCTGCTACCACGGCGGCGGCACGTTCGTCTGGCCGGTATTCCAAGACTACCAGTTTCTGGACCTGACGCCGATCCCCATCGACATCAAGCTGGAGGGCGCGCTCTCCCAGCAGAACATCCGCGTCGACACGCCCTCGACGTTCATGGTGGGCATCTCGACCGAGCCGGGCGTCATGGAGAACGCCGCGGAGCGCCTCCTCGGGCTAACGCTGGAGCAGATCCGGGAGCTGGCGCGAGACATCATCTTCGGCCAGATGCGCGTGGTTATCGCGACCATGCCGATCGAGGAGATCAACGCCGACCGCGACAAGCTGATCTCCAATATCTCGATGGGGGTCGAGGTCGAGCTGAAGAAGGTCGGGCTCCGGCTGATCAACGTCAACATCCAGGACATCACCGACGAGTCGGGCTACATCGATGCGCTGGGCAAGGAGGCGGCGGCGCGCGCGATCAACGAGGCGAAGGTCAAGGTCGCCCAGCAGGAGCGCGATGGAGAGATTGGCAGGGCCGAGGCGCAGCGGGACCAGCGTGTCAAAGTGGCCAGCGCGGGGGCCACGGCCGTCGAGGGCGAGAACCTCGCCAAGGTCCGGGTCGCGCAATCGGACGCCGCGCGCCGCCAGCAGGAGGCCGAGGCCGAGCGGGCCGCGTCCGCCGCCGAGAAGGTCAAATCCGCGCAGGCCCTGCAGGAGGCCTACGCCGCCGAAGAGTTGTCGGAACGCCAGCGCGCCAAGCGCGAGGAGGCCACGCAGTTTGCGAACATCGTGGTGCCCGCCGAGATCGAGAAGAAGCGCATCGAGACTCTCGCCGAGGCCCAGGCCGAGCAGACCCGCCGCACCAAGAAGGGCGAGGCCGACGGCGTCCGCTCGATGATGGAGGCCCAGGCCGCGGGTCTCTTGGCCATCCTCATGCGCAAGGCCGAGGGCTTCTCGCAACTCGTGCAGGCGTGCGGCGCGAGCCCCGAGGGCGCGGCCCTGATGCTGCTCTCCGAGCAGATGCCCAAGCTGGTGGAAGAACAGGTCAAGGCGATCTCCAATCTCAAGATCGATAAGGTGACGGTCTGGGATACGGGGCGCGATGCGTCCGGCAAGAACAGCACCGCCAATTTCCTGTCGGGACTGGTCGGCGCGCTGCCGCCGATCCACGACATCGCCCGCAATGCCGGCATCCAATTGCCCGAGTTCCTCGGCAAACTGGGCCAGGATCCCGAGAGGCTGCTGTCCCTCTCGCAAGAACTCACCCGCAAGGCCGAGGAGGTCAAGGGGCGACGCGCGGCGGTGCGCGACTGGCTCAAGCAGCACCGCGCCCACCTGCTCTCCTTCGACCTCAACGCGGATTCCAATATCGATGAGGCCGAGATGGAGACGGCGGTGAAGACCGCGTTGGATTGGGCGGCCGAGATCGGGCGCGGCGCCGGCGGCTGGTTTTATGCCGTCGGGGAGAAAAGCGTCGGCCCGCATTCCTGGGAAGAGATCGTGGCCGTGGCGAAGAAGCGCCCCGGGGTTTTCATCGGACGCGAGGAGGCGCCGTTCTGGCTGCCGTTCCCGGTGCTGGAGCTGGCGCTAGGAATCTGCCGGGCTTAGGCCGACAGATTCCTCTGGCAAGACCGCCGGTTTATTTGAAGGGTATCCGAATGCCGCCTGGCACGGGCGGGCATCCTGGCGAGCACCCGCGGCCCCGCGGGCCGGGTCGGCCCTGGTGTCGCGGGGCCGGTGGATCGCGGACGCCGGGGACGGCGCCCCTCCCGGCTGATGCGGGCGTCCTGGGGAGGGCCCGCGGGCCGAGGCTGTCTCAAAACTCAAACGCCCAACACGGACCATCCAACAATCAATGCCCATCTGATGATAGAGGGGACGTCCAATGGCGTGCGGCGTGCGACAAAGGGCGGCGTCTCGCAGAGACGCCCTACAAAATTTGTAGGCCGCCTGTGTCAGGCGGCGCTGTTCAGAGATTTTGAGACACTTTCGCCCCGCGGGCCGGGTCGGCCCTGGTGTCGCGGGGTCGGTGGATCGCGGACGCCGGGGACGGCGCCCCTCCCGGCTGATGCGGGCGACTAGAGCGGCACCCTGGCGCCGGGCGCCGGGATCGTGACGCGCATCGTGGGCCGACGTCCGACTATCTCGCCCCGGAACCACTCGAGCGCGGCCGGATCGCCGTGGACGAGGACGACGTGCTTCGGATCAACCGAGAGAATGTATTCGAGGATATCTTCCCTGAGGGCGTGTGCGGTCAGTTCAAAGTGATCCACCTCGCAATGGATCGGCTGGGGGCCGAGGCGCGGGTCGAGTTCCACGCGCGTGCCATCGGCATGGGCCGCGCGGAGGCGGCCCGCGGGCGATGCCGGATCGCAGTAGCCGATGAAGAAGATGGCGTGACGTTCTTCGGCGAGCATCCGCTGAGCGAGCAGGTTTGAGAGCGTGCGCTCGATCATCATGCCGGAGGACAGGAGATAGATGGCGCCTGGGATGAGGCGATGGGAGCCTATCTCGCGCCCGGTGAGCAGGCGCGGCCCGATGTGCTCGATGATGCGGAGCTTCGGGAGATCGCGCGGGTATTCGTCGGCGAGCCCATCGTGCAGGGCGGTCAGGCGCCAGCTCAGGCCGCCGATGAAGACCGGGCACTCGGGAATCTCATCGCGGCGGATCATGGCGTGGATTGCCGAGATCGCCTCCTGCGTTTTGCCGAGCGCGAAGGCCGGCATGAGGATCGCGCCCTTCCGTTCGAAGACCGCGCGGATCTTTTCGGCCAACCGGCTCAGTTCGGCCTTGCGCGAAAAGTCGGGGGGGGCGGGCGCGGCGCCCCGCGTGGTCTCGACGATCAGCGCGTCGACCCGGTCGTGGGGGAAGGCCGCCTTGCGCGAGAGCGTCTGGTCGCGGAAGTTGACATCGCCGGTGTAGAAGAGCGTGGAGCCGCCACCCTCGATGCGGATGCCGGCCGCGCCGAGGATGTGCCCCGATGCGAAGAACTGGAAACGCAGATCGCCCAGCGCGCGCTCGCGCTCAAGGGGGCAGGAGCGCCAACGCTTCACCGACTGCGACACCTCCGCGTGGCCAAAGAGGCGCACGACCGCATCTCGCCCCTCTTCGGCCCGCTTGTGCATGACGTTGGCCGCGTTGTGCAGCAGCGGGTCCGCGAGAAGTCCCGTTGGCTCCGTCATCAGCACGTGTGCCTCCGGCTGGTTTCGCATCAGCACCGGCAGGGAACCGACGTGGTCAAGGTGCGCGTGACTGACGAAAAATGCGTCGATCTCTCCTGGCGGCAACAGCGATGTGTCAGGAAGCGCCGCTGGCCCATCCAGTCTCGGGTGCAACCCGGCGTCCAGCACGAGCTTCAACCCATCCCATTCGATCAGGTAACAATTCGCGCCGATCTCGTTGGCGCGCGTCAGGTTTATCAGATGCACGGTTTCATGCCGATGGGACTGCTTGTGGCCGCCATGGCGTAGGACGAGCTTGCGGGAATGTGCCAGAGGTTCAAGTCGCCTCATTGCCGATGCTCCAGTCCCCAGTTGGCCACCTGTGTCAGGCGGCGACGGCGTCGAGTTTTCCCATGAATGATGCGGCGCGCCCGGAATCAGGCTGAGCCGTTGACCGACGGTCGCCGCGGCCTTTTATGTTCGCAATCAGCTCAACCACAGATGGATGCGATGGCACTTGAGACGTGAGTCTCGTCCAAATCCAACGTTAAGTTCGGTCAGTCCTTTACGTGTTGCGCCGAAGGCAGTAAGTTTTGTCTTTCAGGCTTTCCATCGAATGAGCACGGCGCTTATGGGGTCAGATACCGGAACGGCACGGCCGGGGGCGTCGGGTGCCGTCGCGAATCAGATCCAGGCCTATGCGGAAGGGCGAACCACGGGGGTCCTCCACATTTTCCACAACAATGATCGCGGGAAGATATTTCTGTTGAAGGGCGAGGTGGTGGATGCCGTGTTCGGGGGTCGCAGGGGCGTGCAGGCGGCCATCGATATGATCAACCTGCCGGACCCTCCCACCGCGTTCACACTCGATGAGGGCACGCGCTTCCGGACGATCCAGATGTCGTACGCGGAATTGCTGCTCGACGCGGCGCGCTATACGGACGGGCGGACACCATCGGCTCGCAAGGCCCGCCCCACGGACCGGATGATGCGCCAGTCGCTGCCCAGCCTGAAATTCTGGCTGCACGGTCAGGAGCATGTTGTCCGGCTGGACAAACCGATGGTCCGGATCGGGCGGGCGAAGGACAACGATCTGATGATCGAGGAGCCATCGGTGTCGCGCGAGCACGCGCGCGTGGAACGGCATGACTTCGGGGTGATGCTCCACGATGTGGGTTCGGCAAACGGGACGTATCTGGCCGGGCATCGCATCAAGGACGCCGTTCTACAGGCCGGCGATGAGATTCGCCTGGGCCAGGTCCCCGCGAAATTCCTCGTGGACGAACTCGTGGAAGTCACGTCGGCCAAGCCGACGATGCGGCCGCCCGCGCCAAGCCCGGATGCGGGCGCGGAACGGGGCGAGATCAACCGCGCAGAGACCGTGCCGCTGGCGCAGAGCCTGGGCCTCGAGGCCATTCATTTTCCCATCATCCCGGCGGCGCCGGTCGCCGAAATGCGTCGCGCGGGATGAGCGCTCACCGAGCGGGGTGAGTCTTTCGGGACCGTCTCTGGGGTTCCTCCAACTGAAGAACTTCGGGCGTCTCCTTTTCGGACGCGCCACCCGGGCCTGGGGCGAGCACCTCTGCCGAGGGATTCTCCCGGATCATCTCCATGACCTGATCATCGACGGATGGAGCGGGGGGCCTCCGAAGTGCAAACCACGCGATGGCGGCGAGCAGCCCGACGAATATCGCAAATCCCACAATGCCTCTTGTGGTATTCGGGCGTTTTCTCCGTCGTCGCCTGCCCGCGGCCCCCGTTCGGCGTGCCATGGTTGCTTGATAGCAGATCGGGGCACGTCGTGCGAGTCTCCACCGGGGGGGACGCCGTCCCCGGCGTCCGCGATTGACCAGCCCGCGCGACACCTGGGCCGACCCGGCCCGCGAGACCACGTTGGCCACGTTGGCCACGGAACAGGGATCAACGCATACGGGTGGGCTGCGGACGCCGAGGCCGGCGTCCCTCCCAAACCCATCGCACTGGTGTGGCGTGCGGGCTTTACTGCGACGCTTCGGCGGGCTTCTCGCCGCCCTCGGCGGGTTTGCCACCCTCGGCGGCGGCCTTCGCCTCGCGCAGCGCGGCCTTGCGGCTCAGTTTGACGCGGCCCTTGTCATCCACACCGATGCACTTGACCTTTATCACGTCGCCCATTTTCAGGACGTCCTCGACGCGCTCGACGCGTTTCTCGGCAAGTTCGCTGATGTGCACGAGCCCATCTTTCCCTGGGAAAATCTCGACGAAGCAGCCGAAGTCTTTAATGGTGACGACTCTGCCCTGATAGGTCTGACCGACCTCGATGTTTCCCGTGAGCCCCTGGATGAGTTCGACGGCGCGCTCCATGCCTTTGACATTGGTGCAGTAGACCTGGACGGTGCCGTCGTCTTGGACGTTGATCTCGCTGCCGGTCTCGGCGGTGAGGGCCTTGATGTTCTTGCCGCCCGGACCGATGAGGGCGCCGATCTTGTCCGGATCGATCTTGAGCGTGCGGATGCGCGGCGCGTGGGGCGAGAGCTCGGCCCGCGGGGCCGCGAGGCTCGAGTCCATCGTGTCGAGAATCTTGTGCCGTGCGACCCGGGCGCGCTCCAGGGCCTCGGCCATGATATCGAGGCCGACGCCGCCGAGCTTGAGGTCGAGCTGGAAGCCCGTGATGCCTTGGCGGGTGCCGGCGATCTTGCAGTCCATGTCACCGTAGTGGTCCTCGCTCCCGATGATGTCGGTGAGCAGCTCATAGCGCTCGACGTGCCCCGCCCCATCGAACTCGGTCACCAGGCCGACCGAGATGCCGGCCACCGCCGCCTTGAGCGGCACACCGGCATCCATGAGTGCCAGACTGGCCGCGCAGACCGATGCCATGGATGTCGAGCCATTGGATTCCACAATCTCCGAGGAGACGCGGATGGCGTAGGGGAACTCTTCCTCGAGGGGGACCATCGGCTCGATGGAGCGCTCGGCGAGCGCTCCGTGGCCGATCTCGCGGCGCCCCGGGCTGCCGAAGCGCCCGGTCTCGCCGACGGAGAACGGCGGGAAATGGTAGTGGAGAATAAAGCGCTTCTCGGGCTCGCCGCCGGTGTAGGCGTCGAGCATCTGCACCTCGGTCAGCGGGGCCAGGGTCGCCAGGCAGACGGTCTTCGTCTCCCCGCGCGCGAACAGCGAGGAGCCGTGGGGCCGCGGCAACAGGCCGACTTCCGCCGTCAGCGGCCGCACGTCCTCGAAGCCGCGCCCATCGCAGCGCTGCTTCCGCTCGAAGATGCTCCGCCGGAACGCCTTCTTTTCCATTTCGCCAAACGCCTGTTCGATCTCGAATCTGGTGGCCTCGGGATACTTCTCCTTGATCTTGGCCTCGACCTCGGCCTGCAGTTCGGCAACGGCCTTCTGGCGCTCGACCTTGCCGGGCTTATAGATGGCCGACTCGATGCGGTCGCCCGCAACGGCGTAGGCGATGGCCAGGAACTCCTCCTTGACGGGCCAGAGCACTGGGTCGCGCTTGGGCTTGCCGGCGAGCCGACGCAGCTCGTTCTGCATCTCGATGAGCTGGGCCACTTGCTCCTGCGCGAAGTGCATCGCCGCGAGGAAATCTGCCTCGGAGATCTCCATCGAGCTGCCCTCGAACATGAGGGGCTGCTTCTCGGTGCCGCAGTAGACTAGATCGATGTCTGACAGATCCATCTGGCTGTGGACGGGGTTGGCCACCCACTTGCCCTCCACGCGGCCGACGCGCACCGCGCCGATCGGTCCCGCGAACGGGATATCCGAAATCGTCAGGGCCGCCGACGCGCCATTGATGCTGAGGATATCGGGATCGACCTCGCCATCGGCCGAGAACAGCGTCGAAATGACCTGCGTGTCGCAGAAGTAACCCTTGGGGAAGAGCGGCCTCAGCGGCCGATCGGTCATCCGGCAGGTGAGAATCTCCTTTTCGCTGGGGCGACCCTCCCGCTTGAAATAGCCGCCCGGGATCCGGCCGACGGCGGCTGCCTTCTCCCTGTACTCGACGGTCAACGGGAAGAAGCTCTGGCCTTCCTTGGGTTTCGCCGCGGAGACGGCCGTGACGAGCACGATGGTCTCGCCGCAACGGACGGTGACGGCCCCGTCGGCCAGGTTGGCCAACTTGCCGGTCTCGATGGTGATTTCGTTCTCGCCGATCTGGCGGGAAATGCGATGGATTTCAGACATGGTGTACCCTCTCGATGTTTGACGCGGCCCGGGCGACTGCCTCCGCGAAAGAGGACGCCTCATGGGTCAAATGCCCCGTGATGTGGACCCACGAGGCGTGCCCTTGTCGCAGGCGGCGGACTGCCCGGCCGCGTATTTCTCTTCTCATAAAGGGCGAGGACCCCATGTCCCCGCCCAAAACCAAAAACCTTTCTCGCCAGTCGTCCGGCTCAGCGCCTGAGCCCAAGGGCGCCCACGAGCTTCGTGTAGCGCTCGTTGTCCTTCCCCGCGAGGTAGTTGAGCAACTTGCGGCGGCGGCTGACCATCTTCATCAGACCCCGGTGTGAGGAATGGTCCTTCCGGTTGGCCTTGAGATGCTCGGTCAGTTGGGCGATCCGCGACGAAAGCAGCGCCACCTGAACCTCCGGTGACCCGGTGTCCGTCTTATGGACCTGATGCTTGCCGATCAGCCCGCTCCGCTCTTCGCGATTCAACATGACTCCTCGTTCCTCGATTCTTTGACGACAGTGAAGAGGAATGCTAGCGCGCCAGGGCGATCGGTCAAGGCATTTTGATGGGGGTCCCTGAGCCTTGACCGCGGGCCTCTGCTGAGATTAGACTTCCAGATCGTGAACGCGACGGGCGTCATAGGAATCGCCGTGATAATTACACGGCCCCGCGGGGCCGTGCGCGCCTGATCGTGCGTCACGCTCCCCGGGCGGGGCCATCCGGCGGATCGGCCCATGGGCCGACGAACCGAATCAAGCACCGCGTCCCGAGATCCACGGTGGCGCCAACCCGATCACAGACATGACTGCAGAGAACGAAAAGAATCGATACAAGAACACCCTGAACCTGCCCAAGACCGGTTTCGCGATGCGCGCCAATCTCGCGCAGAACGAGTCGCTCAGCCAGAAGCGCTGGACCGAGGGGCGGGTCTACGAAAAGGCCACGGCGGCGCGCGCGGGGGCTCGGGCTTTCGTGTTTCACGATGGCCCGCCCTACGCCAACGGTTCGATCCACGTGGGCCACCTGCTGAACAAGGTGCTCAAGGACATCGTGGTGCGAAGCCGGCTGGTGATGGGCCGCCAGTGCCATTACATCCCCGGCTGGGACTGCCACGGGTTGCCCATCGAGCACAAGGTCCTGTCCGGGCTGATGGAGTCCGGCAAGATCGCGAAACTGGCCGCGTTGCCCGAGGACACTCGCCGCATGGCGGTCCGGCGCGAGTGCGCCAAGTCCGCCGCCGAGTTCGTGAAGCTGCAGTCCGCCCAGATGCAGCGGCTGCTGACCCTCGCGGACTACCCGAATCCGTACCTGACGATGGCGCCGGCCTACGAGAGGGCCGTGCTGGAGGTGTTCGCGGACCTAGTCGCGCAGGGCATCGTCTACCGCGATCTCAAGCCCGTGCACTGGTCCATCGCCAACCAGACGGCGCTCGCCGATGCGGAACTCGAATACATGGACCGGGAGGACACCTCGGTCTTCGTGAATTTTGACGCCGACGATCCCGCGGCGGTCGCGGCGGCCTTCGGCCTCAAGGCGATCGCCGGAAAGCCGTCTTTCATGATCTGGACGACGACCCCGTGGACGTTGCCCGCGAACCTCGCGGTGGCGGTGCACGGGCGGTTCGAGTACGCGCTGGCCCGCATTGGCGACAGGCCGTGCGTCGTGGCGAAGGAACTGCTCGCCGCCGTCGCCAAGGGGGCGGGCGAGGCCAACCCCCAGGTGCTGGGCACGGCGCGGGGCGAGGTGCTCGTCGGCCTGAAATACCGGCATCCCTTCTGTGATCGCGTGAGCCCGGTGGTCGTGGCCGACTACGTGACCCTCGAGGACGGCACCGGCCTCGTGCACACGGCGCCAGGCCACGGCGTCGAGGATTACATGACGGGTCTTCGCGAGGGGCTGGAGATCTACTGCCCCGTGCGCGACGACGGGACCTTCGATGACACCGCACCGGAATGGCTCCGCGGCCAGGTCGTTTGGGCCGCGAACGACCTCGTGGTGGAGCGCCTGCGCGACTCCGGCCATCTCGTGCACGCGCACAAGTTCACGCACAGCTACCCGCACGACTGGCGCGGCAAGACGCCGGTGATCTTCCGGGCGACCGAGCAGTGGTTCGTTTCGGTGGACCGGTCGCTGAAGGGCCACGGCAAGAGCCTGCGGCAGATGGCGATCGCGGCGGTGGAGGCCGACGTGCGCTTCGTGCCCGACTGGGGCCGCAATCGCTTGCGCGGCATGCTGGAGTCACGCCCCGATTGGTGCATCTCGCGGCAGCGGTCGTGGGGCCTGCCCATCCCGGCGTTCCATGTGCCGGGGGGCGGCGTGCTGCTGACCGCGGCGTCGGCCCGCGCCGTGGCGGCGGCCTTCGGCGAACGCGGTAGCGACGCGTGGTTCACCGAGCCGCCCGCGCGACTGTTGGAAAAGTATGACCCGGCGCGCGATCCCGATGCCCCCGAGGGCCTCGATATTGGGAAGCTGGAGAAGACCTATGACATCTTCGATGTCTGGTTTGAATCGGGATCGTCATGGAACGGCGTGATGCGCGCCCGCGGGGAGGGGTATCCGACCGACCTGTATCTCGAGGGTTCCGACCAGCACCGCGGATGGTTTCAGCTTTCGCTGTTGCCGGCTCTCGGCGCCACGGGCCAGCCGCCATTCCGGACGCTGCTGACCCACGGGTTCATGGTCGACAAGGACGGGCGCAAGATGAGCAAATCGCTCGGCAACACGCTCGAGGTCGATGAGTTGCTCAAGGATTTCGGTGCCGACATCTGCCGTTGGTGGGTCAGTTCCCTGGCGTTCGAGAACGACATCAAGGTGGATCGCCAGTTCTTTGAGCTGGCGGGCGAGTCGTACCGCAAGGTGCGGAACACGCTTCGATTCCTCCTCAGCAACCTCTACGATTTCGATCCCGCGAGCGATGCCGTCGATCTCGCATCGCTCCCGGCCACGTCCCTGGATCTCCACGCGCTGGAGCGCGCGGCGGGCGTCCAGCGGGAGGTGCTGTCGGCCTACGACGCGTTCGATTTCAGGCGCGCCCATCTGACGCTCTTCGATTTCTGCAACGAAACCCTCTCGGCGTTCTATTGCGCGTCGATGAAAGACCGGCTCTACTGCGACCGTCCCGATTCGCCGCGGCGGCGGGCGACGCAGACGGTCATGCGGCAGATCCTCGAATCCCTGCTTCGGCTCCTGGCCCCGATCCTTCCACACACCGCCGACGAGGCCTGGCGCGCCCTGCGCGGCGACCCCGATGCCTGCATCCATTTGGAGACCGCGAGGGATCTCCCCGCGGTGGCCACCGATCCGGATTGGCCGAAGGCCCTCGAGGCGCGCGATCGCGCCCTGAAAGCCATCGAAGCGGCCAAGGCACGAGGGATCGAAAACCGCCTCGATGCCGGGGTGATTATCCCGGATGGCGACGGCAGCCTGGGAAAGTTTGCGCCGGATTTTGCCGATATGCTCGGAGTCTCAAGGGCGACGTTCTCGCCTGGGGCGGGAGAGGTCGAAGTGCTGGACCTTCGGGGAGAGCCCCGCTGCGAGCGATCATGGAAACGCGACGGCACGGTGCGCCGACGCTCCGACGGGGGGGTGCTCAGCGACCGCGACGCCGAAGCGGTGGGGGTCTCCTGAAGAAGATTCCCCTTTCGCTCCCACGATAGTCCGTGCTTTGATGGGCTCAAGCGTACGGCGATTTTGGAGGGAGCCGCCCGCGGCAAGTGATGCGGACGTGAGCGATCTAGCGCCAGATTCCAGAAATGACATCGCCGGAGGCAGAGCGGCAACCGGCGGCTGCGGACCTCGCGTTGTCTTCGCTTGGCCCGATTTTGAGCCAGAGGACCTCTTTGCTGGCCTGACGGGCTCGCGCCTTGCGCTGGCCGAAACGCTCGCGGCACGGGGCGCGGAGGTGGTGATGGCCTGGGCCGGGCGGTCCGGCGGCGCCGGGGAGACGCGATTGCGGGAGTGGGTGGCGGGCCGTGGAACAGGTGCGATCACCGTCGAGGCGGTGCCGGTGGCGTGTCGCCTGAACCACCCGTGGCGGCTGCGGTGGGAACGGGCGTTCGATTTCCGCCAGTGGCTCCGCGCCTTTGCGCTGCGCCATCCTGTGGCGGTGGTCAACGTGCCGGACACCGGAGGGGTTGCCTATTATGCGCTCTTGGCCAAGCGGGGCGGGGTTGACTTCGAGGGCGTGCGATTCGTCGTCGAGGCGTCCGGGCCGCTGCGCCGCCTACGGGCGCTAGGCCATCTCGCGATCGATAACCTCCAGGACTTGTACCAGGATTTCCTCGAGCGGCGCTGCATCGAAATGGCCGACGCGCTGATCGCACCGGATCCAGTGATCCCGGATTGGCTGGCGAGCCATGGCTGGGCGATGCCCGCGCAAGTCGCCGTGGCCGAGCCCGTCAGTGATGCATCGGTTGCCGTGGCGCCGGCCGGGCGGGTGTCGCGCATCGTGTTCATTGCCCCCCTGAGCATGGGGGGCCAACTCCCTCGTGTCTGCAGGACCCTAGGCCAAGATTCGGTCAAGGATCGGCTCCGGGATGTTGAAATCGTATTCTGGGGACCATCGGAGGGAGTGCGCGACAAGGCGGCCATGGCGCATATCGAGGCGAGCGCTGCGAGTTGGCCGTTTCGTTGGCGGGTGGAAGGGGATCTCTCGGCGCGCGCGGCGGAACGACTTTTTGGCGACGGGGCGGGAGTGGCCATCTTCCCGACGGGGCGCTCGATGGGCTGGCTGCCATACCAGTGGTGCCGGGATTCGGGCGTGGCCTGCGTTGAACCTGTCGGGCTGGGCGCGCAATCCAGGCGCATGCACATGGATGCTGCCGATCTGAGAAGGCTCGAGGAGATCCCGGATCCCGAGGCCATCGGGCGAGCCCTTCACGCCGCCCTGGACGGCACGACGAACACCCAGGGGACGCCGCCATCGCCCGGCGGCGGACGGGTGGAGGCCCGCGTGAAGCTGATGCTGGAGCCCCCGACGCCCGCCCGCGCCCAGGCGATGTCAACGGCCGAGGCCCCGCTGGTTTCGGTCTGTATCGTGACGCGCAATCGCGCCCGGCTGCTGCCGCAGGCACTGGCGTCGATCGAGGCACAGGATTATCCGGCGATCGAGGTCGTGCTCGTGGATGACGGCAGCACCATGAAGGGGGCGCTGGCGATACTCGACGATCTCGAACCGCGGTTCCGCCAGAAAGGATGGAGGATGTTCCGTCAGGAGGAGCGCACCTTCCATGCGGCGGCGCGCAATCGCGCCGTGCGCGAGGCCCGCGGAGAGTGGGTCATGCTCTTCGATGACGACTGTGTTTCCGAGCCCCACCAGATCCGCACGATGCTCGCGTTCGCCACCAACATCGGCGCCGATATCGTGACCTGCCCGAGGCACGTCTTCATCGGCGATCACAGGCCTGCGACCGGGGACCGCTCCGGCTCTGTTTGGGTACCGCTTGGCGCGGTCCCGGCCGCCGGACTCTTTGAAAACTGCCTTGGGGACACCAATCTGCTGATAAGGCGCCGCGTTTTCCTCGAACTCGAGGGCCTGCGCACCGATTTCGGTGTGCCTTCCGCCGATCGGGAGTTTCTGATCCGGGCGGCCACGGCCGGCCTGTGAATGGAGGTCGTGCCGGAGGTCCTCTATCACTATCGGATCACCGGCGACTCTGTCTCTCGCGGTCTCACGCCGGAAACCGAGGCCCTCAGGGACCTGCGATACGCAAGGCCGTTTGTCGAAGCACTGCCGCCGGCGTTGGCGGACCTGCCCAGGATCGCGTCCGGCTGGGTGCACCGCTGTCGCCTCCTCGAGAAGGAGTTGTCCAAGAACAAGGCGCGGATCGCGAAACTCGAGGCGCGCCTGCGACGGGATGGGCGAAAGGGGTTGGAGATCCATATCCGTCTGACGGCGCAATCCCTGCGAGCCTGGTTTGCAAGGCTCATGACCTCGATCCGCAAGCGTTTGCCCCGGCGCGAATCGGATCGTCGACACTGATCGCCGCCTTGGCGTCGACCGCCCGCCCGATAGAGATTCCTGCTGTCGGGCAGGTTCCATCCGGCGGCTGCCGGACCACCGGGGAAAAGAATGGGACGTAGGAGCGCGCTTGCGCGCGACTCGAATCCCCTGCAAGCGGGCTCCTACGATCCGGTGTCTGGATTTTCGAGCCAGCGCCGCCCCCGGCGCGCAGACGCGCCGCATCATTTATGTGGAGACTTCTGATGGCGGGGCCGTTTTGGACTGCGGTGGCAGAGCGAAGCGGCGACACCGCTTTTGCCCCCGGCGGAGCCGAAGCCGATGGCCCCGGCTCGCGCTTCGCGCGCTGCCAAAGCGGTGGCGCCGTCCGGCGGTTGCCGGACTCTGCCACCGCAGTCCAAAACCCTCCGGGCCCGGATCCTGGGTCGGGGCACGAGCCGCGCCCGAGAACAGCGCCCGATGTTTCTGGTCAGGGCGTCAGGAAAATCGGATTCGCCCAGGCGGTGCGCCCCTCCGCATCGATGACCTCGAGGCGCACGTACTTCTCCCGACCCCGCAGCTTGTGGTGCGCCTCCGTCAACAACGATCCCTTCGGGGCGGTGAACCTCTCGCCATAACCGCGTCCTCCGTCCGCAGCGATCGTGATCGTCTTGGCGGCCGACGTGCGGACGTGGGCTTGGCCATCGGCGACCCAGAAGTCCAATATCTTCGGCCCACCGCCCGGACCGGAACACGCGTAGAATTCCCCCTTGCGCAGGGCCCCGAAGATCGCCTCCTCCGTGAGGGTGGCCGCCTTGACCATGAGAAACGCACAGGCGACATCCGTGGGCCGATGCTCGTTGAAGTGGCCGTGGCTGTCGTCATGCGCGAAACCCATCACGCGCCTGCCGCGGACCAGGAGGTCATCCCATTGCGCGAGCGAATGCCCTTTGCCGATTGAGAGGGCACATGACGCGTTGTAGATCTCGATCCCGAGAAAGCCATCGAGGCGCAGAAGCTCATTCACGGTCAGCCCCGACCAATAGGGGTGGGAGACCACCACCTCGCCCCCCTGCGCGCGGACCGCATCGAGAATCTCTTGCGGCCCACCATATGCCCTCGGATCGATCCGCTCCACCAGGTTGAATGCGACAAAATGGATCTCGCCACCGATCTCGGAGTGGCCAGCCGTGATCTCCTCCCCATCGATCAGCAGGAATGGTTTCGCAGAGATCGCTTTGGCCCGCGTGAGCCGGTTGTGATCCGAGAGGGCGAGGAAATCATATCCCGCCTCCTGATAGCGGGCGATCATCACCTCCGGTGCAAGATCCCCATCCGAGTTCGTGGTGTGCGTGTGCAGGTTGCCCTTGTACCAATTGCCGGGAGCCTGCCAGAAGCGTTCAGCCTCGGTCGTGCCTGCGGCGATCGAAAACGCGACAAGGGCTTTGTAAACGAATCCCGCAACGAACAAGGTCGAAAGTGTCCGGCGAACGAGGCGATCCTTTGTCATATCGCCCGAAGTGTAGTTACGCGGAGATGCAGAGTCTATTCATCATCTGGTTCGAGAATTCAAGACGTGGACCCGCTCTGCCTAAAGGCGGTACTTCAGGCGCGCTTCAATGATTCACGATAAGGCGTTTGTGACGGCTCCCGCGGCAAGCACGAGCCGCAAGGCGATCCAAAAGCCGCGCCGACTTCTTCTCTTGGTGGGCGTGCGGTTCATTTGGGGTTGGTTCTTGCGGCACCGGCAGCCCCGCCTTTGGGAATGGTGTAGGAGCACGCGATTCGGCGGTTCTTCCGGTTGGATGTCCCCTCTCCCGGCGGGCAGGAGAGGATATAATCCGCGGTGACTTTCTCGGGCGACACCGTGATCCTCATGTGGCCGGGGCTACCGAGGATCGTGCCCTCGACATACCCGTACTCCGCGGCGCTGCGCGGCGCCCTCCCGTCGCCGGGAAATCCTGGCTGTGGCACCTCTTGATAAATGATGCCGCCGAATTCCTGCTTGGCGAAAAGGTGATCGTGGCCGTGGAAGACGATGTTGACATGATTGCGCGCGAGCAATTCGTGGATGGGAAGCGGCCAGCCGGGGCGGTTCTGCTTGAAGCCGTCGCTGCCATCCCGATTCTTGCCTCCCCACTCGTAATAGGGGGCCGTCTCTGAGCCTCCGCGGCCCTCGGGGGTGATGCCGCCGACGAGGTGGTGAATGAAGACGAGGCGGAATTTCGCCCTGCTCTGTTCCAGGGTGCGCTTCAGCCATTGGTATTGCGCGAGACCCAGCGTGCGGTTCCAATTCTCGTCGGAATCGCGGCCGCCCGCACTGCTCGGCCAGAACGGGTCGAGCATCACGAAGAGGGCATCGCCCCATTCCCATGCGTAGTAGTTTTCCAAGAGGCCCGCGGTCTCGTGTTTGATCTCGTTGCCGGTGTAGAAACTGTCAGGGACCGGGTTGGAGAAATACTTCTTTCGCATCATGTTCGCCCAGACGCTCGCCTCCTCCTCGCGCCGCCGCTCACCCTTTTCGCCATCGTGGTTGCCGAGCACGAGGAAAACCGGCGCCGAGTGCCCGATGAGCCCAAAATAATACCGCTGCGCCAGATACTGTTGGGATGCGGCGGGCCGATCATCCCGATATTTGCCCGTCATGAACGTGTCGCCGAGATCGATGTGAAAATCCGGCGCGTCGGCCAAGGCGTTGGCGAGGGTGCGGGTGTAGACCGACGGTTCGGTGTTACTATCGAGGTGCGAGTCCGCTTGCACGGTGAAAGTGAACGTCGCGCCGGGCGGACGCTGGGTGTGGAAGGTGTGCTCAGGGCTTTTTTCAAATGTCGCCGATCCCTGCACACGCGAGCAGAACTGATAATAATAGCGGGTGTTCGGCTGGAGGGGGGCGACGGCCATTTCGGAGGGCTGGCCTGCCTTGAGGGCACACGTCGGCGTCTTTTGGGAGCACCGGCCGGGTTGCGTGCCGTAGGCGATGTAGCATTCGGCATTGGTGTAGGAGAGCACGCTGAGCGTGGTGGCGTTCTTCGTGGGCCGAGCGAGGACGAGATCGTAAGGATGAGGCGGCACCTCGGTCCGGAATCCCCCTTGGGGACCGCCGCGATGCCCTTCGTGACCGCGCCCACCCCTGCCAGTGCCGCGCGGCCGCTGTTCCTTGCCAGAGCCATCCTGCGGCGCGCAGACGACCGGGATGGCGATACCCAGGAATATCCATGCCGTGAAGGCAGCAATGGTGGTGCGGATCATATCATCGGCCTGCGCTCGATGCCGGATTCCGGTCGGCTGTAGGGCGCCTGTGTCAGGCACCCCCCGGCACCCACTGCCGTCTCGCAGAAACGGCCTACATTTTTCGAGTCAGCCCCGCCGCTGGCGTCCAGAGGCGCCGCATCATTCATGGGGAAACTGGACACCCACTGCCGCCTGACACAGGCGGCCCACAAGATTTGTAGGGCGTCTCTGCGAGACGCCAAACACGGGCGAAGTTTCAGGTCAGTGCTCACGGTGCCTCGGTGGGGTTATCGCGGCGATTGCCACCTTTTCCCTTGCCGCCCCTATCACCCTTCTTGCCTTTGACACGCTGTTCTTGGCTCGGCGGTTTGCTGGGGTCGTAGTCGGGATTGGGTGTCGGCAATTGTGCATCGAGGGCCTTGAGGTACTCGGCGAGACGCCGGTCTAGCTCGTCAACCTTTTGGGGCATCTGTTTCGCCAGATCCTCTCGTTCAGCTATGTCCTTCGACAGATCGAGGAGCATGCGTTCGCCGGTCTCGTAGAAGCGGATCAATTTGTAGTTGCCGAACAGCAGGGCCGAGGCCGGGCCGAGCGCGTCCTTGTCGTAGTGCGGGAAGTGGACGACGAATTCCTCGCGGGGTCTTTTCACGATGCCCGTGCCCCCGTTCATCAGCACCTGCGCGAAACTCCCGCCCTCGATGGCCTTCGGGAGCGACTCCTTTACACCGGCCAGTTCGGCGAATGTGGGAAACATGTCCGTCCCGGTCACGCGCACGTGCGAGCATGCGCCCGCCTTGACGCCCGGCCCGGAGACGATGAATGGCACGCGGATGCCGCCCTCCCAAACCGAACCCTTCCCGCCAGTCAGCGGCGCATTGCGGCCGGGCGAACCGTGGTCGGTCGTGAAGAAAACGTAGGTGCTGCCTTTGAGTCCGAGCCGATCCACGGCGTCAAGGATTTGTCCCAGGCTCTGGTCGGTAGAACTGATCTCCTCCTCCTGATTTCCCGGCCCTCGTTTTCGTCCGCCGCCCCCGCCCTTCCCCTCCTGGCTCGGATAGTGCGACATCTGGACGTAGAATGGCCGACGGGCTTTCATCTGCCTCCCCATGAAATCGATGCCGTGCTCGGTCATCGCGATCGCCTGTTTGGGATTTGGGTCAGCGACGTTCTCTGGACCGCCGTTGCCGGTCGGACCGTCGCTCTCGTCGAATCCATGCTCGGACGGATCTTCCCGGCCAACGTGCCATTTGCCGAAGTGGGCGGTGGCGTAGTCCGCCCGCTTGAGCAACTCGGCGATGGTCGTCTCCTCCATCGGCATCTCAAGGGACGCGCGCGGCGGGATGACCTTGATGTTCGCCCCCCCGTCGCCGCGCGCCCCCTCCGCGCCGACGAAGGTCATGTGCAACGACGCGGGGCTCCGGCCGGTGAAGAGGGCCGCGCGAGAGGGCGTGCAGCGCGGTGAGGCGGCGTAGCCGTCGGAAAATCGCATGCCAATGGCGGCGAGCCGCTCCACATTGGGCGTCTTGATTCTGGAACCTTTCGAGGCGGGATTGCGGTCGTCCATCTGCACGGAGCAGCTGGTCCAGCCTGCCCCCTCGCCGAGGATGACGACGAAGTTGGGGTGTTGATTCAACGCCGCAGACCGATCAGCGGAAACAGTCAACAGGGCCGCCGCGAGAAGACTTGGCCATCTGGTGATTTGTTTCATTTTGTTTTACGGTTTTGACTGTCGGCATTTCAACGTGCCCGGCGTCTGCATCTGCACGGAGTAGAGCGCCGGCCGGGTTGTGATGAAAAGGGTTCGGCCATCCTTGCCACCGAAACAGAGATTCGTCGGCTGCTCGGGCACCTCGATCGTCGCGATCCGTTTGCCGGTCGAATCGTAAACAAGCACGGCGTCCTCCGCGAGATAGACGTTGCCCTCGCTGTCCATGCACATGCCGTCGGCGCCCACGGGCGCGAAGAATCGCTTGTTCGAGAGCGCGCCATCGGGGCCGATGTCGTAGGCGTAGATCTTCCGTATGCCGTGGTCGCTGACATAAAGGGTCTTGCCATCGGGCGTGCCGATCAGGCCATTCGGCCGGACCATATCGTCGATGACGCGGACCACGCGCTTGCGGTCTGGGGCAAGGTAGTAGACACACTCCCCGTCCTGGACCGGGCGGGTGCCATAGGCCGGATCGGAAAAATAGATGCCGCCGGAGGGCGCGATCCAGAGATCGTTGGGTTTGTTGAAGCGCTTGCCGTTATACTCTCCGGCGAGCACAGTGACCTGGCCGCGGCCGTCGATCGAAACCAATCGACCGCGGTCGCCCTCGCAGGCGACGAGGTTTCCCTTGCCGTCGAAGAAGAGGCCGTTGGCGCCACCGGTATCCGTTCGGTAAGTGGAGAGCTTTCCGTCGATGGACCACTTGTACGTCTTGCTGGTCGCCAGATCGGAGAAGTACAGATTGCCAGCCGCGTCGGCGGCGGGGCCTTCGGCGAACTGGAATTCCCGCGCCAATTCCTTGGCCGTTGCTCCCGACGCCAGTGGGCTGTTCGCGGCGGCGCCTTGCTCAACGGGTCGTCGATCATCGCTGGGTGGCATGGGGTCGTCCCCGTCGGCGCGATCGCCATCTCTGGGGGGAGGACGATCACCGCCACGATCACCGCCACGGTCGCCGCCGCCTCCCTTTCCGCGACCCCCACCTTTTCCTTTCTTCTGGCCGCCTTGTCCGGGAGACGGACGGTCTTTCGCGCGGGGATCGGTCTGGCGCGGAAACGCGTCGGTTATAGTCCCAAGGGGTTTGAGATCCTTGCCCTTTAAGGCCGGGTGATCTGGCGAATAACGATAGGCGCGAAAGGCGCTGTTAACCATCGGCAGCACATCGGGCATCATTTTTACCGTGCCAAGCTCTTTCGTCACGGGGTTGATGTATTCCCAGACCAGTTTGCCGGCGCCTGTGACCTCGAAGAAGTGGCCTTCGGTGTCGGAACAAATCAGGGTGTTGCCATTAGGCAGACGTTGGCCGCTCGAACCAATCTGGCTGAAAAAGCCGTGATTATTGATAGACCGGTAACTCCACACCACATGCCTGGAGATTTGCCGGGGGGAGTTGTGCGTGTCGTGGTCGTACTCCTCGCGGACATAACCGGCGTCGGGCGGGTTGACATATTTGCCGGTATCGCGGCCGCTGGAGTCGAGAAATGGGTTAATCTCTATGATGGATGACTGGGGTGTCCTTTGGAAGAGATACTGGCCATTGTTAAACACCATGATGTGGCCGGCGCCGGGAAGTCCGGGCCTGATCCAGTGCGCGTCATGGGAACCGCCCATCTGCTTGTGGCCGGAAGTCGCGTTGTCCCAGTTTTCCAGCACCTTGGGCGGGTCGCCCTGGCCATAGCGGGCCGGATCGCCGAATCGGTAGAGAAAATCGCCCGCGGGCCCAGCGGCTTTGGCGATGCTGGTGTTCGCGTCACCGGGGACGAAGGTGCCGTCGTGATCGATGACGTACAGTTCGCCCTGCACGGAATTGATAACGATGTGCCCCGACTCGGCGTTGTAGTCCATGGAATTGCAGTGGAGCCAGTCCCGTTTCAACGGCCGTCCCGGCATGTTGATGTTGATCTTGTTCGGATAATCGGATGCGGTCTTCCCCTGTCCGGCGTAGTTGGCCTTCGACGGATCGATGTCCTGCACGACGTGGTCGAAGAACCACCATTCCCAGACGACGTTGCCCTTCATGTCCACTTCAACCACGGCGTCCATCTGTCCGCCCTCGTACGGACCCTTTTTGGGGTCTGCGCCGGCGGCGATGGCCTGCTCGTGCGAGATGGACTTGTTGGCGATGTACATCGTGGTCGGGGCCTTGAGCTTCTTGTTGAACGTCCTCACCCAGTCGTGGTGGGGCGCGTAGTCCTCGCGCTTCTCGGTATATTCCCAGACCTTGTTGCCATCCCAGTCCACCTCGACGAATCCCTGGAAGCCGCTGGGGTCATCCTTCGAGGCATCCAATAGATTGCCATTGTCGAGAAAGCGCGGGTTGGTGCCCTGGCGCCCCGTGTGGACCACCTGGCCGGACATGTCGATGAGGTAAGTGGTGCCGTGCGTGCCAAACAGCGTGTAGCCGTTGAAGGCGTTGGTGCTATCCCAGTAGAGTAGCTCCGTTGGGCCCTGCAGGCGCTCGTAGGCGATGGCCGAGGTCGCCATCAAGCAGCAACAAATCAGAAATAGTCTTGTGGTTTTCATAGTTTCGCCAGTCCTTCAGTTTCGTGGGGGACCGTCCATCCCTCCCTGCTCAAGGCCGCGCCTGTCACCACCGCCATCAACCTCCTCGCGCGTGAGGCGGCCATCGCGATCGCGGTCGGCCGCCTTCAGTGCCGCGGGGGCGTTGTCGATCTCCGCGGGGGAGAGGGAGCCATCACCGTCGGCGTCGAGGGTTCGCATGAGCGGCCCGCCGGGGCGGCGCTTGCGGCCATCTTTGCCGGGCTGGCTTGTGCCCGCGTCATCGATCTCAGAAACGACCAGTTTGCCGTCGCGGTCTTTGTCGAGGGTCGTGAGGGTCTTCGCGGCATCGGCCATCTCGGAGGCGTTCAGGGTGCCGTCCCCGTCGGCATCGATCGCGGTCGCGAGGGGGGATCGTCCGAAGCCTTGGCCGCCCCCGCGGCCTTGGCCTGTGCTGTTGCTGCCATCGCGGGGTGGGGGGTTTTCACCGCCGCTGCGCGACGCCTCCTCCGAGGGTAGGGTTGGCTGCATGTTCTGGCGGTCATCGCGGCCGCGACGGGAATCTTCTTCACGCGGGGGTGGCGCAGACCGGCGATCGTCTTCACCCGGCCACCTTTTCCATCGCCGGGTCCGCGTTCGTCACGTCCCCTCCCCTTGCCCCGACCGTCTTTCTGCTGGAAGCGCTCGCGGTCCTCGGGCGGGGCGTCTGCGGCATCGAGGCCGGTCTTGCCCTTCTGTGAGGCGGGCAACTCGATGACATCGCCCCGGCTGAGGTTCCGGCCCACGAGGCCGGGGTAATCGGGGGCGTAGCGGTGGACCTTGAAGACGGCGTTCCAGAGATGGCCCCTGACGTCTTTTCCAGGCACCTCGCCCTGGGCGAGGATGCCGCCCCGCACCATGGGGTTGACATATTGCCAGACGGTCTCGCCCGCGGCTGTGACCTCGAAGAGGTTTCCGATGACGCCTGCGCAGATCAGGGTGTTGCCGTTGGGCAGACGGTGCGCACCGGAGATCTCCGAGGAGAAGAAGTCCTCCCGATTCTTGGCCTCATAATGCCAGACGGGTTTCTCCGGGCCATATGCCTTTCCGGAGCGGATGATGTAACGGCCATTGGAGTCGGTGGGCGGCTCGATTTCCTCCACGCTCGAGTAACCGCGGTCGTAACCGTTGTTGAAGATCGTGATGTGGCCCGCGCCGGGGTAACCGTCGGGTATCCATTGTGCGTCATGCTGTTGGACGAGCTGTTTATCCGTGGCGGTGCCGCGTCCATATGCGGCGGGATTGCCCCAGCGGTAGATCAAATCGCCACCTTTGCCATGCTTGCCGCCGGAGTGGCCCCCGGCCTCCTTCGTGGTGGTGCTGTGGTCGAGGACCCAGATCTCGTTGCAGCCGCGGACACTCAGCATGATCTGGTCGAGCTTCGGGTTGTAACTGATGGAATTCATGTGATTCCAGAAGGCGGGGACCGCGCGCCCGTTGCAGTCCACGTCGATCCGTTCCGGGTGTTCGGACGGCTCGCCATAGTTCGGCTTGGATCGATCGTTGTTCTGGAGCAGGTGGTCCCAGGCGCGCCACTGCCAGACGATCTTGCCGCCCTTGGACCGCGTTGGCTGGACCTCGATGACGGAGTCCGGGAACAGCTGCCGGTCGCGCAGCATCTGCGGATTAAAACCCGCCTCGATGCACTCCTCGTAGGATTTCTTTTCCACGACGAGGAAAAGGATGTTGCCGTTCGGCATCGGGGCGACATCGTGGTGCGAGAGGTAGGTGTCGGAGGAGTAGTCAAACTCCCAGATGAGATTGCCGTCCCAGTCGAATTCCTCCAGCCGGCCGCCTTCGCCGCCGCTCGTGAAACCCTTGTTCTTCGTGAAACAGCAGTGGAGCAGATTGCCGTTGGGCTCCAGGTAGACGGACTGGCCCGGCTCGTACTGGCTCTTCCACGAGTGGACCGCGCGGCCCGCGTTGTCCATGAGATAGATCACCGTGTTGTGCTTCGGCGCGAAGAGCGTGTAGCCGTTGAAGGCTTTCTGGGTATTGAGGAAAAGCCCGACGGTCTGGCCGGGGTTGGGCGAGGTCGGGATCTTGTTCGCGTGCATGGTCGCGCCTCCGCCGCCGCCCTCTGGCCGACCCTGACCTCTTTCTTCTCGTCGGCCTTGGCCGTCCCCGTCGCGTCGGTCCTGGTTCCGCCCATCGCGTTGGTCACCCCGGCGATCATCGCCCTCGCCCGGCCGGCGGCGCTCCCCCCCACTTTCAGGGGGTGGCGGCGGGCGCTCGCCATCAGGCGGGGAGAGACGATTTTCCCGACCCTGCCGCTCGAAATCGCGGGGCGGACGGTCATCCGCCTGTCTGGGCTGGCCTTCCCCTTGGGCAGACGCGAGGCCTTCTCGCGTATAAGTCACATGCAGTTCCGCGCTGGCGAGGACGCGATCCTTCATGGCCGCGAGCAGGGTGTCGCGGTCAACCTCGGCGGGAGGAACCATGATCTGGGGGGGAGCCGAAAGCGCGTAGAGCGTGTACACGTAAATCTTGGCGCCGGGTCCTTTGGAATGCGGCGGGGCGTATTCCGTGCGGCTGTTGACGCTGTTATTTCCCAAGGTCCCGACCCCTTTCACATTCTTGGGGAGGCTTCTGACAGTCGGCGGAATGTTGTAGAGGGTCCAATACCACTTGGCTTCGCCGGCGGGGTCGATGTGGTGCATGATGAGCGCGTAGCTCTTGGTCCCCGCTGGCGCTCCACTCCACTGGAGGGGAAGCGTCGCGCTCTCGCCATCGCCGGTGAACTCCTTCGGCAGGGTTCCACCATCCGTCACTTCGGGGCTGGTCAAAGCGAAACCGGCCGCTTGCTCCTCGCGTCTCACCTTCGGGGATGCGGGTGCCGAGGTGGCGCGCGTTGACGTTGAGGAGGCGGATGGGAGGACGACGCGGAAGCCGACGTGATAATAGGGATGGTTCGGGTCCTGTGGGCCGCGGAAGTACGAGGGGTCACGATTTGAAACACGGCTGTGGCCGTACTCTCCATTGAACCAGTTGCCACCGCGCATCACGCGGTAGGGTTTTCCGTCGGGCATCGGGCTTCCGCGCTCGGGGCCGGGCGGATTTAGGGACGGACTGTTGCGGTAATAATTTCGTTCGTACCAGTCGTTGCACCACTGCCAGACATTGCCGACCATGTCGTAGAGGCCGTATCCATTTGCCCCGTCCTTGGTCTGATAGGTGTCCTGCGAGCCGGGCCAGCCGGAATCCGATTTGCGGTGGAGCTTGCCGTCATAGAAACCGACCGGAGTGGTCCAGGGCTGGGGGCCGCTCTCGTATGGGTCACCGGAATTTGGCCAGTTTGCCCGGGTGACATCGGGCTCATCGCCCCAGGGGAAGTTGTAGTAAGGATCGTGGTGTCCACCGCGCGCGGCGTATTCCCATTCGGCCTCGGTGGGGAGACGATAGCCGCCGGCAGCGAGGTCACAGGCCCAGCCATCGGCCTTGTAGCAAGGGCGTAAATGCGCCCACTCGCTGAGCCAATTGCAGAAGGCCGCCGCCCCATGCCACCGCACGCAGACCATCGGATGGTCTTCCTTGCCATCGAGGACGGCGAATCTCTTGCCGTCCCAATCGATCCGGCTGTGGGGGGAGGCGGCGCGCGTCTCGCATAGAATGTCCTGACCGCCAGCGAGGTAGACGTTCCCATCCCGCACCTCGACCGCGCGCTTCGCCAAGGAGGCATTGAGAAACTCGCAGTACTCGCGGGTGGTCACGTCATAGACGCCCATCTGGAAGGTCCCCAGTCGGACCTTGTGGAGCGGTATCTCGTCGCTCCCGTGCTTGGGATCGACGAACCCATGATGGTCGCCCATCTCGAATTCCCCCGCCGGGATCGCCGCCATCTTCGGAGCGCCACCCGCGGCCAGCGCGGGAAGGAGCGCCATCGCGCATATCCAATGTCCACGTGTCATCGCCGTTCTCCTGTACGTCCCCATCGCCGGGGCTCTGTTGCCTCTCTGATAACGTTTAACCAGAGGGAGATGACCGGCAGATGACGCAAAGATTACGGCGTTGTCATGTTGGGCGGACGAACCGCAAAAGCCGGAAACCCGGCACCCGTTCAAATGGGTGCCCGTCGAAAAACCGCGATGGTGACACCGTATCGCGGCTGACTCGAGAATTCAGACACCGAATCGTAGGAGCCTGCTTGCAGGCGAATCGAATCGCGCGCAAGCGCGCTCCTACGTCCCATTATCTGACCCGCCGCCGGCGCGCGGGCGCGGCGTGAAGTTTCAGTCGCGCAGCTCAGCCAAGGCCACCCGCAGCACCTCCACGGCCTCCTTTTGGCGCGAGACGACCACGTAAAGGTGGTCACCGTGGACGATGCTGTGCGGATAGCCGTATTCGCCGCCCTTGGATTGCCCGGATCGGCGCGCCTCGTAGTGGGTGTCGCCCAAGATGTAGTGCCGGTCAAACCGGGTCCCATCGCGCGAAAGTGACAAAACCAAAGGCGTACGCGCGCGGCCAACCGGGTTCCCAACGTAATAGAAACGCCCGTCGGGCAGACGGCCGAAGTGGAACTTGGCGTTGGTGTCGCTGAAATCTGTCTCACCGGGTTTGGACCACGTCGCCCCGCTGTCCCGACTCTCGGTCAGCCAGAGGCGGTGGGCGTTCTGCTTGGCAGCGTTGCGAAGCAGCATGTGCAGCACGCCGTCGCCCGTCTGGTAGAAAGAGCCTTCGCAGAGCGCCGCCGGCCAACCCTGGTGCTTCGCGACCTCCCAAAATGACGCCGGGTCGTCCTTGATCGTGGCGGCCATGTCATCCGGGTAGATGCCGGTCATGCGCCAGCCGGCGAGACCGGTCGGATCGTCCGTGTAGGGGAACGAAATGTTTCCTGAGATGATGAGTCGGCCCGAGGCGGTGCGCTGCGGGCCATGGTTGGGATTGATCGGGACGCCCATTTCGCGCACGGCGCTCCAGCGCTCCCCATCCACCGTGGTCACGGCCTGCAAATGTGTGGTCTCCTTGTGCGGCCCGTAATTGCCGAAGTATGCAACGAGCGTTTCCTCGGCCTGGTGAAACCCGGAGGCGGTCAGCACGCGCTCGACGCCATCCGCATCCTTCACCGAATCCACCAGCGGGCGCGGGGTGGTCCAGTGTTCAAAATCCTCCGATGCGGCCACCAGCACCCGTTGGCCCGGCGCATCTTCGTCCTGACGACCATTTGACCAGATCGCGTAGAAGCGACCATTGAAGAACGTCAGGCTCTGATGATGCGAGTACGTCCATTCCGCCGTCGGCTGGTAGATAAACGCGCTCTCCACCCTCGGCCGCCTTATTCCGGGCAGCGAGACCGGCCGGTCGTTCTTCCATTCCACGCAATTGGTGATGGGATTGCGCGGCCCTCCCTCGGCGTGAAGTCCCAGGTGCGTCAGGGCGACGACAATCATCGCCGCAGTGATTTTCCGAATGTCGCCTGATTGCATGTGCTGGTATTTCCTCATAGGGGCATGGTCAATTCGTGCCACAGGTCGCGCATGGCGGCGCATTCGTCCCGTCCCGCCGGAAAGACGAGCGGCCGAAGAATGACTCGCGCGCCCGTCTCCCGGACCAGAGCCGCCAGGCGTCGCACGTAGACCTGCCAACCTTCTCCCGGCTCTGCCGCCATGCGGCTATAGAGCACGGTGCGGCTCTCGGCGCAACGCTCCAGCAGCCAGCGCGTGTCGTACATTTCCGGATTGCCGAGGTCGATGGCGCGCACGGCCTCCGATCGGCAGAGCTGTTCAAAGAAGTTCGTGTGTTTCCCGCAGAAATGCGCGAACGTGCCGCCGAACCGCGCTGCCGCCTTTTCGATGCTCGGAACGATCAGCCGCTCGATCATCGCGGGTGACAGCAGCGTGGCCGTGTCCTCCGCCATCCGCACCCCGGCGTTCGGAAAGAACACGCCCTGCGACGTGCCGTGGCCGTGAATCATGCTCGCCGCAGGTTCGCCCATCATGCATTTCACGTGACCCGTTGCTTTGAGATAAAGCTCGAGCGAAAGCGCCAGCAGTTCATCGATCCAGTCGGACTGCTCCGGGTCGGCGATGTCGCAGAAGAGGTCGTCGCCCCACAGCAGATGAGCGATGTCGAACACGCCCTGCGTATCGGGGTGATAGGGGGCGATGTCCTGGCAACCGGATGCGGCGTGGATCGCATAGAATTCCGCCGCGAGCCGCATTGTCTCACTCCGGCCGACCTCCATCGTACGAATGGCGCGGATGGCATCGCGCGTCAACGGTTCGCCCGGCCACGGCATGGCGTCGCCGGGCAGCTGGTAGTTCTGCCCGGCCATCGCGGGAACGAAAATCACCCCGAGATTGGGCCGCACGGTGAGGATGCCATCCGTCGGCCACCCCACGAGCGGCTCGGCCCGGCGCATCTCAGACTCCCACATCGCCCGCGGGTCGTGAAAGCGCGATGGGTAGTTGTTCAGGTCGTAGAGATCCTGTCTGGCTGCCGGAATCAAGATCAGGCTCGGCCCCTCCCCGCGCCAGAAGGCCCCGTGCGATTCCCTCTTGTGGGCGATGCCGTTCACTGCGCCTTTCCGGCCGAGGCGCCCGACGACGTCACCGGCGATCGCAGCGCCTTGCTGGTGATCAGGCCGATCCCCCGGCCCTGGTTGCCACAGGCACAATAGTAGAGATAGAAGGTCTCGGTCTTCGGCTGGTACACCAGCGAGATCTTATGCGCGTACTTCTTATCGAGGCCGCCCGGATGGCCGCCTGCTTTGTACAGCGGTTCCGGGTGCGCCGCCCAATGCGTCAGGTCCCGCGAGAACGCTACCATGATGTGGGCTCCGCCTCGCCCGACCCCGAAGTAGAACATGGTCCAGTGGTCTCCATCGCGGAAGACCTTTCCGTCCGAGCAGAACTTGCTGTCGTAACAGTCGGCGCGAACGCGGATGACTGGGTTGTTCGCGTGGCGCTTCCAGGCCAACAGGTTACTGGAAGTGGCGACGCCCATCTGCTCGATCCACTCCGGCATGCGCTTGGCATTATAGAAATTATAAAAGCGGCCCCCGTGCTCCACCAGCCACGGCTGGTAGATGCAGTCCCTCTCCCAGTCACCGCAATCCGAGTCGTGGACCGAGAGAATCGGCGCGTCCTTGGCCCGCCGCCAGACGAGGCCGTCATCACTGGTGGCAACGCCTTCGTAACCGGGGTCCACCTCATAGCCGCCCTGCTTGGCGTAGCAACCGTAGAGCGTCCAGAATCTGCCATCGCGTCGCTTCAGCACGCGCGGCGCCCGGATGTCATAAGAGTCGTAGAGGTAAGCGCCGATGACGCACCCGCCAAAATCAAACTCGTTGGACGCGCCAAAGCCCATCGCCAGGCGCGGGTTAGTCCAGCGAACGAGATCCGTGCTTTCGGCCACAAACGAGTTGTAGCCCCGCCCATTGAAGGCGATGAAGCTCATGAACCACTTGTCCGGCTCATCGGGCAGTTGATAGACGCACGGCACGTCCGTGTTGTGGAAATCCTCATGGCCCGGGATTCCCGGTTCCGCCGGGATCACGTGCTCCGGCCAGTAGTGCCACCCCCGATAGGGCGCGGACCATTCATCGAGCGTCGCGCGCCCGATGGGAGGCGTCGCCCCAGAACTGGTTTCCGTGTCCAGCGCCACGGCCGATGCCACGAGCAGGCAGAGCGATGTGCCGAAAAAAACGGACTTCATCAAGGTGGTTCCGTAAGCGGCAGGCACGCGGGTCGAAAGAATCCCTTGGTGCGCGTTCACTTTTCCCCGACGGGTAAACGGAGGCGAAACGTCGTGGTGCCATCGGGCGAGGGAGCATCAAGAACGAGGGTGCCGCCGTGCGCGAGGACGATTTCTCGGGCGAGGCTGAGGCCGAGGCCGGCGCCATTCGTCGGTCGAGCCTTGGCGTTGGCACCGCGATAGAATCGCTGAAATACCGACTCGCGGTCCGCGGGCGGGACGGGATCGCCAGTATTGGTCAGGACGAGTTCGGCAAAGCCGTTGACTCGGGCGAACCGGCAGTCGATCCATCCGCCCTGCCGATTGTGTTTTACCGCGTTTGAGAGGAGGTTTTCGACCGCGCGGCGAAGCAATGTCGCGTCGGCTGAAACCGCGATGTCAGGTTCGATTTTTCGGTGGATTTCTATTTGCCGTGGTTCGGCGTGCAGCTCGGTATCCTCGAGGAGGGAGATGAGCATTTCACTGAATTGGATGGACTCACGATGAAGGGGTAACTTTCCCGCATCGGCCCGGGAGAGAAGGAGCAGACTGTCCAGAGTGCGCCGCTGTCGGACAACTTCATCCAGCAATTCGCTGAATGCCTGCTGCGATTCCGATCCGGCGGGGAATTTGGACAGGGCGCGCTCGATCGTGCCCTGCATGACCGCGAGCGGCGTTTTCAGTTCGTGCGAGGCGTCGGCGGTGAAGCGGTTGGCCTGGCGGAAACTGCGCTCGAGACGCTCCATCATCGCGTTGAAAGCACCTATGATCCGCCGGAATTCGGCATCCGCCCGCTCGATCTCGATGCGCTGGTCGAGGCCGCGGGCGGAGAGGGTCTCCATGCGGGCGCTGAGCGCGTCGATGGGTTGAAGCGCCCGGCGCGCAACGACGAGCGCGCCCAGGGCGATGACAATCAGGGCGCCGGGCAAGGCCGCCCCGAACGCCACACCCAGCGCGCGAAGGTCCGTTTCCATGGGGCGCAGGTCGGCGCCGAGCACGACGAGGACCTCATCGTTGCCAAAGGCGGCGATCCGGGCGCGCGCGCTGGCGTTGCGCACAAATTGAAACCGGGGCTCACATTGCAGGCGAGGCGGGGGTTGTTTTCCGTCGTCGCGCGGGCGCATGTCCTGGACCACCGGCTGGGGATCCATCAGGCGATCGCCGGGCCGATACGCGCGAGGGTCGAGGGCGGTCGGCCAATTGGCATCTTTGTACAGCACGCTCCCGGGGCGGGTGATCAGGCACAAGAAGCGGTGCGCGGCCCTTTCTTCGCCGATGCGGTCGGTGAGTGAAAGCCGGATCTGGGCGCCGCTCACGTTGCGTCCGGCGCGTCCCGCCACCCGACAACCAAAATCCAGCAGTTCCTGATCCAGCATGCGGAGGCGGTCCTGATACAGGATCCAACCCGAGACCGCGCCGAATGCGAGCAGCACGAGTCCGGATGTCGCCACCGAGATGGCCGCGAGGCGGAATCGGAAGGAGCGCGTCGGCTTCATGACGGATCACCCGGTTTCCGGATGCGATAGCCGACGCCACGGATCGTCTCAATCAGTTTAACCTGTGCGCCCTCGTCAACCTTCTTCCTGATCCTGGCAATCGCGACGTCCACGACATTGGTCCCGGTGTCGAAGTGCGTGTCCCAAACGTGCTCGTTGATCTGCGTGCGCGTATAGACGCGGCCGGGCGAACGCATAAGGTAGGCGAGGAGGTCGAATTCCCTGGCGGTCAATTCGATCTTGGATCCGCCACGTCGCACCTCGCGCGTGATGAGGTCAAGGGTCAAATCGGCAACCTTCAGTTGGCTGGGGGGTGTGCCCGAAGCCCGGCGGAGCAGGGCGTTGAGGCGGGCGGCGAGTTCCTCGACGAAGAACGGTTTCGCCAGATAATCGTCCGCTCCAAGGTTAAGCCCCTCCACCCGCTCCTCCAGGCCATCGCGCGCCGTGAGCAGGATGACGGGTGTCGCGATGCGGCGCCCTCGCAATTCCCGGAGGACGCTGAGTCCGTCGCGGCCGGGTAGCATGATGTCGAGCACCATCGCGTCATAGGGTTCGCGGCATGCGCGCTCGAATCCGTCTTCGCCGGTGCGACAAACGTCCACGCGGAAGCCGTGCTCCTCCAGACCCCTCCGGATAAACTCGGCGATCTTCTGCTGATCTTCGACAACGAGGATCCTCACGGTGGCGCGCCTCGCGTTCCAGCCTATCGATCGATCGCTTGAAAGCCAGCTTTGCCGAGGATGTATTCCGATTTGGTGCCCTGCGAGGCTGGCACCACCGTTGCGGAGAATTTAGCCGGGCCACGCGTCCCGAGCCTTGATCGGCCAACGCGATTCGGATGGAATAGGAGTATCTCTGTGAGCCGAACCAGCCACCTCCTCGTTCTCAGCTTCGCCAACGTTGAGCGCGATGAAAACCTCTACACGAGCTGCAGGCACGGGCAGGAGGGCTGCGCGCTCCCGATCATTTCCCTGCCAACGCTCGCGATCCATTAGGAGGAAAAGAGAAATGGTACCGATACCTACGACCTGTCGGGCGGCGCTCATCGCTGCACTTTGCACATCAATGGCCGGCGCCGCGGTCGAGATCCTGCCCACAGGCGGCCGCAATATCTATCGGCTGGTCTCCGCGGAATTGGATGGCCCATCCGACGCGAGGGAGATCGTTGGCTCAGCCTACGACAATCGCGTGTGCGCGTTCGGCGCCCGCGGCAATCACCTCTGGGATGCGCCGACCGGCGGGTTCGTTTTCGACCTGGCGGCGGGCGATCTCGATGGTGATCGCAGGGACGAGATCCTCGCCGCATGCGCGGACGGATTCGCGTACGCCTTCGGCGCCGACGGAAAACTCCGTTGGAAATATGACCTGGGCGCGCCCGTGTGGCAGGTGGCGACGGCGCGACTCGATGGCAAGACGCCCATCGCCTTGGCCGGGGGAGTCAGCCGCCGGGTGGTTGCGCTCACGGCGGATGGCAGGGCCCTCGGCGACGCGCGCGCGGGCGCGGTCAATGGCGTGGTTCGTTTGCTCCGCGCGGGCGACTTCGATGGCGATGGTGCGGACGAAGTCGCGGTCCTGCCCGTGCGCGGCCAAGCACAAGACCTTGTTTTCTTCAAGGGCCCCCAACTCGCCCAGCTCAAGGAGCGGATAACATTTGAAAAAGTCCCGTGGGACTCCTCGTCGGCAGCGGCCAAGAAGTCGGGAGCGGACTTCCGCAAGGGCAAGCAGACTTGGACGGCCAAGAGCCTGCTGGCGGCGAACGGCACGGCCGCCGATTTCGATGGCGATGGGGCGAGCGAACTCGTCTATAACCCCGGGGCTTACGCGCTCAAGGGCGGTCTGCGGCAGATCGTCGCCTTGCCCGAGGCCTTCAAGGCGGCGAGCTATGACCAGTTCTACCGCATGCGGCTCGTCGCGGCCGGGGATCTGACTGACGATCCCGGCGCTGAGATCGTGCTGCTCGAGGGACCCGAGATTCGGATCTACGGCAGCGGCGGCAAGCAGCTCGCTGCCGCGAACGCTCCCTTCGGTTTCACAGACGTGATCTACGTGCCCGGCTCACCCCATGGCCACGTGCTCCTGGGCTCGAGCCCCAATGGCGACGACAACCTCTATCGCCTCACGTTCGAACGGGGCTGGGAGAAAGAGATCGCCGCCCTGCAACGCCGGGGGCTCATGGCTGGCATTGGCACGAACCTCGTGCAGCTGGCGGAAGCGATGGGCAAGTGGCGCGGCGCGCCAATGACGGGCGCGCCGGGGCCCTATGACGTCGTGGTCAATCATCACCTCTGGAGCGGACCGGATCCGGCGAAGTGCGAGCCATGGATCGCCGAGGTCCGTCAGTACGAGAAGGAATTCCCCTATCCCAACCTGCGCTTCTCGACGTGTTTCTGGCCCGGGGAGGACGCGCCCCTGCTCCGGCCCGACGGCAAGCCATGGGAGCGCGACAGGCGCCTTGCGCACGATCTGTCGCGCGCGGACATCGTGGCCGCGGCGAGGCGCTTCGAGTCCGCCCAATGCCACTTCTGGGTTCAGGTCGGTCACGGCTGCGCCCCACATTGCGAGGTCGCCACCGTCGCCGCCATCCTCGATGTGGCGCCCAAGACCTGCCTCGGCTTTATCAGTGCCGAGGACGAGCAACTCGACGGCGTTCCTTACTACATCGAGCACCACATCCGGCCCATCCTCAACCTCTGCCTCAAGCACAAGAAGCGGTTCATTCCGCGCAACAAAGACGTCTGGTGGCTCCACTGGCCCGCAGACCCGCAGGTGAAGAGATTAATGTTCGACGGGCGATATCGCTCCGTGATCCTGCCGGGCGTCGAGGATAGCAACTCGAGAACGACGGACGCCCAGCTCGCCGCACGCGTCGGCCTCTGGCTCGACGGGCAGGTGGACGACTGGTGCAGCAGGGTCTCCGCCGATTGGTTCTGCGTCAGCCGCGCGTGGGAGTGGGAATACGTCATGACCGGCCATCCGCACCTGCGCTATCTCACATCGCAGGCGGCCCTCGGCGCACGCGTGTTCATGCTCTTGAGCGGCGAGCGCGGTCGCGGCACTGGCGAGTGGACCCGCGTCGGCCAGGAGGGCGCCTCGAATTTCCTTCATCTTATCGGCAAGGGCATACTCGCCCCGCCGCGCCGCGAGCAGCTCCGGGCCATCTCGCCCTTGGCGCTTGTCATGGAGGGGCCCACGAAGCGTTTCGAAGAGCACGGCGCGAACGGGCATCATCCGGAGCGCTGGGGCGACGACGGTACAGATAGCGAGCCATGGGCCTTCGACCGCCTCGATTGCTACTGGGCCATGGCCCCGCTGCCTCAGACGGACATCTCCACGCTGCTCTGGGGGCGCTCGCGCCGCACATCCGAGAATCTCACCATCACCGCGCCGCACGGTTTTGTCTGCCTCGTTCCCGGAGGAAAACCGTTAACCCCCGGCCGCTGGACTTCCCTCTGGACCACCGACGGCGACCGGCTCACCAAAGACGGCAAGACTTACACCCTCCCCGACGCGCGCGCAGCCATCGCGGCCGAACTCACCGAAGGCGCGCATACCCTCCCATTTCGCGTCGATGGCCACGTCTTTCATCAAGTCATCGAGAACTCCCCCGACCGCTTCACCATCGCCCTGATCGATCCCGGCTGGCTCGACCCGGCCGACCGCGATGCGAAGATCATCCCCAACCGCGCCGGCAATTGGCGCGTCATCGATCGGCTCACCGGCGAGAAACTCGGAGACCTCCGCCAGCCTCTCGCCCTCAGGATCCCGGCAGGCGTCTTCCGATTGCTCGATATCCAGCCCGAATGAATCTTTCATGATGGCTTCGTTGCGACCTCCAATCGGCCCCGCTGGATAGTGGCCCCCCGGCCGATGCGCAGCGCGCCCTCCTTTCCTGCTCGACGGCGTCGAAAGTTCAATGCAAATTGACATTTAATGCCCCTATCGAGCCCAGGGTACACCCCCAGAAAGGGAGGGACTCACGCCATGAGAAAACACGCATCCATTGTTCTGTCCGCGGCGCTTCTGTTGGCCGCGGCATCCGCGAACTCGGCCGAGGAAGGGTTTGTCCCGATCTTCAACGGCAAAGACCTGACGGGCTGGCAGGGCATCGGCGGTGACACCAGCAGCTACTACGCGGAGGATGGCCAGCTCATCTGCAAGGACACCGGCAAGGTCCACATCTTCACCGTGGGGGAATACACAAACTTCATCCTGCGGCTTGAGATCAAACTGGACCCGGGCGGCAACAACGGCGTCGGCGTCCGCACAAAGGTCAGCAAGCAACCGCACATCGAAGGCAACGAGATCCAGGTGCTCGACGACCCCTATTACGACCGCGGCATCCCGCGCGAGGGGAAAGACCCCAAGGAGTGGGTGCCGCTCAAGGATTACCAGCACCATGGTTCGATCTATGGCGTTGTGCCCGCCATCCCCGGCCACCTCAAACCGGCGGGCGAGTGGAATCAGGAGGAGATCGCCTGCGAGGGTCGGCATCTCAAGGTCACGCTCAACGGCACGGTCATCGTCGATGCCGACCTCGATAAGGTGAAACCCATCGACCACCTCGAGCACCCGGGCCTGTACTACGTCGGGGGCCACATCGGCTTGCACGCCCATGGCAATTATGGGGCGAAGGTCTACTTCCGAAACCTCCGGGTCAAGGAGTTGAAATAGTCAGGCGCCCCCCGGCAGGGCACCGAGGGTGGGGAAAGCGCCGGATGTCGGCGTCATTCCCGAAATCTCGCAGTGAGGGCCCGCATCAGCCGGGAGGGACGCCGCAAAGGAAGGCGAACACCATGTGCCGCCCAATCGGTGCCGTCCCCCGACAGGCTCAGGACCAAAGGGAATGGGGCCTGTGCTGACATACCGCATCGCGACCGCCCCCAAGCCGTGGCTAACCCGGATATTTCACAGCCTGCCGGCTGTGAAATTCCGGGCTCTGGGAAAACCGCGCCATGAAAGCCATTTATTGGGAAAGGTCAGGCAAAGACTGGGTTTTTTCGCGGTTGCAGAGCGTGTTTCGCGAACCGGGCGCCCCAGACCCTCCAAAATCGCGTCTTTCGGAGCGCGGTTTTCCTTTGAGCCTGCATATTTCACGCGGAAGCGTGAAATATGCAGGCTAAGTCGGCCAAGCGTTCGCGCGTTCGGCTACGGGAGTTTTCTCCTCAGCGCCTCGCGAATGACGATCGCCTGATTTCGCTCCTGATCTTTCGCCGAATACAAAAGGACCAGTGTCTGTTTCCGCGCCACGGCACGGAGGTGCGCCAAGAGATCGCCTTTGCCCTCCAGCTCCTTGAGGTACTTCTGGCGAAAAGACTCCCAGCGCGCGGGATCATGCCCGAACCATTTTCTCAGGGGCGTGCTCGGCGCGATCTCCCGGCACCACTCGTCAAGCCGGAGCGCCTCCTTCGAAAAACCGCGTGGCCACACCCGATCCACGAGCACCCGATAGCCCTTCGTCGCCCCGCCCTCGTCGTATACTCGCCTTAGTTCAACGCTCATTTCTTCTCCCCCCATATCACACATTTTTGTGCCTCCGCCACTCCTGGAAGAGCCGCCCCCAACATCGTCACTTCCTGCCTCCGGGGCCGCGGGCAATGGCGGGATTGCACCGCTGCACCCAATCGGGTATTTTACCTTCGTTGCGCGCGCGCGGTGGTTCGGGCCAGAGGGAGGTTTGATGCCGGAAGACCGGAATGACACGCCTCGATCAGCCGGAGACGAGGCCCCGTCGCGGAGTTCGATGCCCCCGGGGGCCGATGACCGTCTCCTGGCCGTGATCGTCGCGAACATGTTCGCGGGGATCATGCTGGTGCGCGCATCGGACGCGACCATCCTCTACGCCAACCCCCGGTTTGCCGCGATGTTCGGCTATGCGTTCGGGGAGCTGGAGGGCAGACCCACCACCATCCTGATCGCGCCCGGCGAGCCGCGGCCTGAAGAGGTTGATCGCCGCATCATCAGCGACCTGACGACCCAGGGCGTCTGGAAGGGAGAGATTGAGAACGTCAAGAAGGACGGCACCCGATTCTGGTGCGACGTGCGCGTGACCACCTTCGAACATGACGATTACGGGACCGTATGGGTCGCGGTGCAGTTGGATATCTCCGCCCGGAAGCACGCCGAGGCAGAGCTTCGGCGCAGCGAGGAGCGCCTCGGCCTAGTCCTGGAAGCGACCGGGGCCGGAGCCTGGGACTGGAACGTTCAGACCGGTGAGGTCCATTTCAGCCCGTACTGGATTGCGTCGCTGGGTTACGCGGCAGAAGAGGTGCCCCCAAGCGTCGCCTTTTGGGAAGGGATCGTACACCCCGACGACATGCCCCGGATCCGGGCTGCTCTGGCGAGGCATTTCGAGGGCCACGCAGCCACCTACGAGTGCGTGGCGCGACTGCGCAAAAAGGACGGAACTTGGCGGTGGAATCTGGACTGCGGCCGGGTCGTCGAATGGACCCCGGCCGGAGAGCCCCTACGCATGGTCGGCACGGATACCGACCTCTCCCGGCAGCGTTGGTCGGGCCTCCAGGAGTTCATTTCGATCTGCGCCGGGTGCAAAAAGATCCGAACGGAGGGCGACCACTGGCGCGCCTTCGAGGAGCATTTCGGAGAGAGCAGCCTGGCCCAGTTCAGTCACGGGCTCTGCCCGGACTGCATCCGAAAACTCTCGGACGGCATCGTGGAATCACAGTCGCCCTCGTCGGCCTGACGGGTGCCGAAGCCGGGAGCGGCCTTGCCACAGACGATTCATGCCTCCTGTAGGCTGGGCCCTTTCGCGCTTGTCGCCCGCGCGCGATCCGCCCAGTTTTTCCATGGACAAAGGATCGGTGGATACCGCACGCAGCGCGCACAACACGCCCCCGCTCAGCCGCCGGGACTTCATCGCCCTGGGAACACTGGCGGCTGCCGCGGCGGCATTGCCCATGGCCGGCTGCTCCCACGCGCCATCAGAGATCGCCGCGGGGCGGATGACGTTTCCGCTCCAAGAGATGTCCATTGCCCAGCTACAGGATGGGATGAAGGCGGGCACGCTCACCTCGTCTGGCATCACCCGCGCTTACCTGCAACGAATCGCGGCACTCGATCGCAAAGGGCCGGCAATCCGGGCCGTCCTCGAGACCAATCCCGATGCGCTCCACATCGCGGCCCAACTGGATGCGGAGCGAAGGGAGGGCCGCGTGCGCGGTCCTCTTCACGGTATCCCGGTGATCCTCAAGGACAACATCGACACGCATGATCGCATGCAAACGACCGCGGGCTCCCTCGCCCTCGAGGGGAATTTCGCGGGGAGCGACGCCTTCTTGGTCGAGCGATTGCGCGCTGCGGGCTGCGTCGCCCTCGCCAAGGCGAATATGTCCGAGTGGGCGAATTTCCGATCGACCCGTTCGTCCTCGGGATGGAGCGGCCGGGGCCGCCAGTGCAGGAACCCATACGTGCTCGACCGAAGCCCCAGCGGGTCGAGCTCTGGATCCGGCGCAGCCGTCTCGGCCAACTGCTGCGCCGCCGCGGTCGGGACCGAGACCGACGGCTCCATCATTAGCCCCGCGAGCGCCAACGGCATCGTCGGCATCAAGCCCACAGTGGGGCTGGTGAGCAGGGCTGGCGTCATCCCCATCGCCCACAGCCAGGACACGCCGGGGCCCATGTGCCGGACCGTCGCCGATGCGGCCGCGGTACTCACGGCCATGGCGGGCGTGGATCCTCGCGATCCCGCCACGGCCGCGTCCAAGGGCCGCGACAATCTGGATTACACGGCGTTCCTCGACGCGGACGGCCTGCGCGGTGCCCGCATCGGCGTTCCCTATCTGCGGACCGGCGCCAACCCGATAGTCGATCAGATGGTTGAGGCGGCCATCGCGACGCTCAAGGCAAAGGGAGCTGAGGTCATCGATCCCGCCGAGATTCGGACGACCGGGCAGCTGGGCGCCAGCGAGCGGGTCGTCATGCTATACGAGTTCAAGGCCGACCTGAACGCCTACCTCGCCACCATGCCCGCCGCGGTGCCGCATCGAACGCTGGGGCGCCTCATCGCATTCAACGAGTCTCACAGGGACCTCGAAATGCCATACTTTGGGCAGGAGATGTTCATTGCCTCCGAGGCGCGGGGGCCGCTGACCGATCAGGCATACATCGACGCGCGGGCGACCTGCGTCGACCTGAGTCGCGCCAAAGGTATCGACGCCGCCATGGACAAGTACAGGCTAGACGCACTGATGGGTCCATCGGACGGACCGGCGGAACCCATCGACCTCGCGACGCCGGGTGGTCGTCGCGGTATTCCGAGTAGCAGCCAGCTCCCCGCAGTCGCCGGCTACCCGCACATCACCGTCCCGGGCGGATTCCATCTGGGCCTGCCGATCGGCATTTCGTTCTACGGCAGGGCATGGAGCGAGCCGGTTCTGATCAAGATTGCCTATGCGTTCGAACAGGCGACCCGGGTGCGCAAGGCCCCGACCTTCATGGCGACGCTCGCATTGAGTCGACCCCCGTTTAAAAACGTGCGGTATCCTTACTTCGGGGTCGGACCAGAATGGTGCTAGGACAAGCGATGTTGGGGAGGGCCCGCGGCCTCGCTGGCCGCGCTGGCCATGGTGTGGGCGCATGCTGGTGGATGGCGGACGCCGGGGCCGGCGTCCCTCCCAAAGGAAGGCATGGCGGATGGCCGGGTGATCAGTCGCTGACCGATTCAGGGTTTCGGAATGGGGTGACGGCTCGGCTGACCAATGGGGGGTGATTCCCATGCGTGTGATGAAGTGATGTTCCAAGAGGCGGATTCCTGCCATTATTCGGCATGACTTCTCGGAGAGATTTTATTGCGTTCATTTCGGCCGTTCTCGGCGTGGGCGCGCATGCGGCGAGCGGTAAGCCCAAGACCATCCTGCTCCAGTCCGCGTGGGACACGGTGAACATTGGCGACATCGGGCACACGCCGGGAACTCTTCGCGTCATCGAGCAGCATCTGCCAGACGTGCGCGTGGTCGTGTGGGCGATGAAGCTCGATGACCGCGTCACCGCGATGTTGCGCGCCCGTTTTCCGAAGGTGGAGATCCTGCAAGGCAGCCTCACGGGTACGACCGGGCGGGACGTGCGGTTGCAGGAAGCGATCCGCGGGGCCGATCTGTTCATCCGCAACTCCGGCATGGGCCAGGACACGAGCTTCATGGAATTCTGCCGGAAGTTCGGCAAACCGTATGGACTCTACGGCCAGTCCTACTTCCCCAGCATGGTCGAGGGCGAGGGCTCCGCGGAGCGGATCGCCATGCTCAGCGGCGCCGCGTTCATCTATTGCCGCGAAACCAAGACGCTCGACATCCTGCGCCGCGCCGACGTGAAAACAGCCGTGCTAGAATTCGGGCCCGACGGCTGCTTTGGCATCGACGTGCGCGACGAGCAGCGCGGGCTGGCCACGATGGAGAAGCTTGGCCTTGAGGAGCGGAAGTTCATCACCCTCCAGCTTCGCACCAACACCGCCAAGCTTCCCGGCGTGGACGACACGCGCACGCCCAAGCTCAATCCGCTGCATCCCACGCCGGAGCAGATCGCGGACGACGAGCGCCGCGCCGCCGTGTATCGCGACCTCATCACGCGCTGGGTGAAGCGCACCGGATTCAAGGTGCTCATCGCCCCCGAAGTGAAGAAAGAGATGGGGCACAACAGGCGCCTTATCCACGACCCGCTGCCGCCGGATATCCGCGAGCACGTCGTGAACCTCGATTACTTCTGGAACTCCGACGAGGCGGCGTCCGTCTTCGCCCGCGCGCACACCGCCGTCTGCCACGAACCGCACTCGCTGATCATCGCGCTGGCAAACGGCACGCCGGTCATTCACACCTACTCGGAGTTCCACAGCCCGAAATGCTGGATGTTCAAAGACATCGGCCTGCCCGAATGGCTGCTGGAATTCGACTCCACGCCTGCGGAAAGAATGGCGGAAACGCTGTTCGCGATTCACGACGACTATCCCGGCGCGCTGGCAAAGGTGGGGCGGGCGATGGACTTCGTGCATCGACGTCAGGCAGACACGATGCGAGTCGTGGGGAAGTGCTTAGGCGTCTGAGGCGGGCGCCCGGTTGCTCACTGCGGGTGGCCGGGGGTGACCGATGCGGTGGCGGGCGGCCGAGCCGACCATGGGGCGCCGGCGTTGATCCAGCGGACGAGGCGCATGACGTCCTGGTCGCGGATGCCGGGTTTGCTGGAGGGGGGCATCGCATCGTCGTGCTCGCGGGGCAGGAGCACGCGGCGGATCAATTCGCTCTCCAGCGGACGACCGGGGACAATGGCGGGGAGGCCACTCTTGCCTCCGGCGAAGGCGGTTTCGCGGCGATCGAGGCGGAGGCCGCCGCTCTGGCGCTGGGCGCCGTGGCAGGATTGGCAGTTGGCCTCGAAGATGGGTCGTATGCTGGTGTCGAATTCTGATCCGTCGGTGGCGGGGTCGGCGACGCGGGCCCCGATGGACGACGCGAACCAGTGGGGAAGATAGCGCGTGAGAAATCCCTTGCCGTGGGTGAGTTCGCCACCCGCGTGGCCGGCGAGCAGCACGCAGAGCAGCATCTGGCCGAAGAGGCTCCAGTAGGCGACGCGCCCCCATTTCATGGTGAGGCGACGGGTCAACGCGGCGCCTATGGCACCGGCGGCGGCGGCGATGCCGAGCCACTTGTGCGCGCGGATGTCGGCGGGGTCGTAGCCTGGCTCGAGGGCGAGGAGGAGGCCGAAGATCGCGGTGAGCGCGGCCATCGCGGCACCCAAGTACAACAACTGCCCGGCGAATCGCCCGCTCCACTCGTTGCGCCGCCAGAGGAAATCCATCTCAAGCAGGAACGCGGCCAGCAGGATTCCGATGGGCAGATGGAGCAGCACGAGGTGGAACCTGCCGAGGAAGAACCAGGGCGGTTGGGCGAGGGGCCCGCGCCCGGCAACGCGGGCGCCGCCGGCGCCACCGTTGGCTGAGACGAGTGCGTTTGTCTCCTGGTGGAGATCCGAGGGCCTGAGTTTATCGATGGCCACCGACGCTGCCTGCACCAATTCCGGGAGCGGCGGGGGTTCCTTGGCATTGGGGGCGATGCGGCGCGCGGTGGCGCGGATCAATTCGTCCAATTGCGCGTCGCGGCCGCGCTCGAGCACGGCCTCGGCGACGGTCATCTCGCGCCGCGTGTTCTCCAACGACCTCTGTAATTCGCCGGCCTGTTTGCGCGCGGCGTCGGCCCTGGGCAATGCGGCGGCGACCGTCTTGCCAGTCTCATCGCGGGCGGCCGCTGCGGCCTGGCGGGCCTTGTCGGCATCGGCCACTTTGGCGGCCGCATCATCGGCGAGTCTCTTCTTCTCCTCGGCGACCTTTCGAAGGGCCTCGGCATTTGCGTTGGACCTCGCGGCCTCGTCGTTGATGGCCTTGATGGCGGCCGCAATTTTTTCCACTCCAGTGCGGGCTTGGGCCTGCGCCTGGGCGAGCCGATCCAACTCGGCGGCGGCGGCCTGCGCCTCTTGCTGGGCTTTCGCGGCGGCCGCGGCCTTTGCGGGATCGGTGGCGTTCGCGTCGGCGTCCGCCTTGGCGGTGGCCTGCGCGGCGACGAGCGCATCGGCTTTCTTCTTCTGCTCGGCGATCGCGCCCTCCATCGAAGCGAGGGCCGCGCTGGCGGCGGCGAGCTTCTCCATCTCGGCTTTGCGGCGGCCCGCGATGGTGGCAGTCTCGCTTTCCTTGGCGGCGATCGCGGTCCTGGTCTTCTCTAATTCGGCGGCTGCGGCCTCGGCGGCCTTGGCGAGCGCCGCGGCTTGGCCCTCGGCCTCCTTGAATTTCTTTTCGGCCTCCGCGGCGCGGGACTTGATGGCATCGAGCGAGGCATCGTGGGTAACTGCGGCGGCCTGCGCGTGCGCAAGCTGTTCCTGGATGGAATTGATCTTCGCCCGGGATGACGCGATGGCCGCGGTGGCCTGGGCGATGTTCTCCGCCAAGGTGGGCGGATCGGCCCGAAGCGCACCCAACCGTTCGCCGGTGCCGGTGTCGATGACCGCCACCCCGCCGCCCCAGTCGCCGGCGATGGCGCGCTTGCCGTCGTCGCTGATCGCGACAGAGAGCACGATGTCCCCGAATCCCTCAATGGCGCTCTCCTGTTTGCCCGAGCCGTCCCAGATCCGGACCCGTCGATCGCGGCCACAGGAGACGATCCGCCCATCGTTCGCGTATTCGACCGACAGAACGCCGCCATCGTGCGCGTTCCACTGTTTGATCTGCTTACCGTCGTTCGGATTCCAAAGGCGGATGGTCCCGTCCTCGCTCGCCGATGCGAGCACGTCTGCGTCCTTGCGCCAACTCACGTCGGTGATCGCGCCCTGGTGCCCCTGGAGCACCTGAAATTCTTCGCCGCCCTGCGCCTCCCAGAGGATGAGGCCGCCGCCGCGGTCGCCGGTGGCGAGCAGCACGCCATCGGGGCTGTATTCGATGGCGGTCACCCAATCCGTGTGCTTCTTGATGTCACGGATGAGGTGCGCGTCATCGGCGGCGTAGATTCGGACAAGCCGCGCAGGGCCCCCGAGCGCGACTGCACCCTGGTCGGGGCTGATGTCGGCGGCCAGCACCGCGTCGAATTCATCGCCGACTTCGCTGAGGCGTTTGCCGGTGACGACGTCCCAGATGACGACCCGGCCCCTGCTGGCCCCGACGCCGCCACCGCAGAGGAGGAGCTTGCCACTGCGGCTGAACTTGAGCGCATGGGGATCGCCCTCGGAGAACGGCAACACGCCGACAAGCTCAAGGCTATCGGTGCGGTAGACGGCGATCTGGCCGGCGCCCGCGAGCGCCACGAGGGGGGCCCACGGGCTGGCAGCCATCGCGACGACGGGGCCCGTGCGCTCTGGCCGCGACACGGGCTGCAGCGACAATCCCTCGGGCATCGGCGGCGGCCCCGCGGGTCGCTGCATCGCCGAGCCGCTGACGCGGAGATCGACCTTGGCTTTCGCGGCGGCCTGCGCGGTCCCTCCCTTTCGCTCGAGCAGCCCACCGGCGATCCATTGGCGCACCGTCTCCAAGTCGGCGTCGGGCCGACGCGGCGCATTCGGCGGCATGTGCGGCTCGCGCTGATGGGAGATCAGTTGGAATAGGGTGCTTGCGTCCGGGTCGCCGGGCACGACCACGTCTCCCGACGAGCCGCCCCGCATGAGCGAACCGTAGCTCGTGAGGTCGAGGCCTCCGCGCGCCGTAGCGGGATTGTGGCAGCCGGCACAGTTCTCCCGCAGGATCGGCTTCATCTGCTCATCAAAATTTGGAGGGTCTGCGACAGCGGGGGTGGCGAGGGCGACAGCGAACAACGCCAGGAGCGGAACACCGGCGCCTGGGCGGCGGATGCGGACCCTCCCGACACAATGCGGGGAGGTACGCCGGCCCCGGGGTCCAACGACGGTATTGATCGGACTGCTTGGGATACTTTGCACGGCGTCAGTGATTGAAGACGAACTCCTTCGAATTCAAAAGTGCCCAGAATACATCCTCGAGGATCTGCTGGCGTTCGGCCTCGGGGGCCGCGCTGGCGCGGGCGAGGAGATCCTTCTCCTCCTCGACGGTAGGTGGGCGCTGGAGGCAACGCAGATAGAGTTCGCGGATGACGAGCGCCGGGGATTGTTCCTTGGCGATAGCGGCGACGATGCCGCCCTGCTTGATCTTCTGGTGCGTCGTCTCTCCGTTGAGAAGGTGCAGCGCCTGCGAGAGGTTGGGCTGCATCACGACCTCGCAGGAGCAGACCGACTCGCGGGTGGCGCGCCCGAAGGTCGTCAAAAAGTAGGAGGTCGTGTTCCCGTCGGCGATCTGGACCGCGCGGGCGCCCTCCGGCAGACCGCGGAACTTGTCCTTCGTGCCGGTGACCTCCGAGATGCAGTCCAGCAGGACCTCGGCCCGGATGCGCCGGATGGCGGCCTTCGCAAAATTGCGCCCGTCGTGGGCGTTGGTGTCATTGGGCAGGGTGGAGAGCTGGTAGGTGCGCGAACCGCAGAGGTCGCGGATCAGGCGGCGGAAATCGAACTTGTACTCGACGAGTTTTGAGGCCAGCGCGTCGAGCAGTTCGGGGTTTGAGGGGGGGTTGCTGATGCGGATGTCATCGACGGGCTCGACGATCCCGCGGCCGAAGAAATGTGCCCAGATGATGTTGGCGAGGTTGCGCGCGAAATACGGGTTATCGGGTTTCGTGAGCCATTCGGCCAGGACGACGCGCCGATCCTTGCCATCGGTGTTCGCGGGCCCGCCGCCGAGGAATGCGGGCGGAACGTCCTTTTTCGTGACGGGGTGCTCCGTCATGCCGCCGCCCCCGTTGAAGATGATGCGCTCGCGGGGATCCTCGGCATTCTTGCGCCCGACCTGCGAGAAAAACGCGGCGAAACCGTAGTAATCGTCCATGGTCCAGCGATCGAACGGGTGATTGTGGCACTGGGCGCACTGGAGGCGCATGCCCATAAAGACCTGCGCGCAGTTCTCGGCCAATTTCAATTTGTCCTTCTCTATCTCGTAATAATTCGTCGCCGGATTGGTGAAGGTGCCGCCCGAGGCCCCGAGCAGCTCGCGCACGATCTGATCGATGGGGACATTCTTCGCGAGCCGATCCTGGAGCCACGAATAGTAGAGAACCACGGACTTGTAGCTGAACTGGTTGACCACGGTGCGGATCTGGAGCAGTTCGGCCCACTTCATGACCCAGAGCTCCACGAATTCCTTGCGCGCGAGGAGCGCATCGATGAGCCGCTGGCGCTTTGCGGGATCGGCGTCGGCCATGAAGTCGTCGTACTCGGCGCGGGAGGGGAGCCCGCCGATGACATCGATGAAGGCGCGGCGCAAGAACACGGCGTCGTCGCAGACATCGGATGGGCATATGCGGAGCTTCCCGAGCTTGGCGTTGATCAGCGTATCAATGTAGTTGTTGGCGGGCGGCACGGGGAGGTTGCGCGGGGAATTCTTGGGAACGACGATGACCTGGGCGCCGACGGTGAACGTGGCGTAGCGGGCCATGACGAACGCCTCGCCCGGGCTGGCGGACAGCACGCGGCCGCGGTCGGAGACCGAGGCGGTCGGCGGGTTGTTGCTGAGGAAGACGGCCTCGCCGGTCACGTCGCGATCGGTGCCATCGGAATATTTCACGCGGGCGACGAGCTGCTGCGGGTGGCCGCTGCCCTCCATGACGATCTCCCGGGGGAACACCTCGAGCGAGACGGGTGCAGGTATGTTGGCGGGATCCTCCGGAGCCCCCGCGCGTATCCAGCGCAAGAGGGTGTCGTACAGTTCGGAGTCCTCCCCGAAGAGGCGACCGCCGGTGTGGGTGACGCGGCCGGTGGCCTTGGCCAGGAGCAGGCTCGCCCCGGGCCGCGCCAGATCGAGGCGGCGCCCGGCGCGCTCGCGCGTCAGCCGGAGATAGTCGCCGTTAGGATCGAAACCGAAGAGCGACAGCCGGAATCCGTCCTGCCCGCGCGCCGATCCGTGGCATGCGCCGGTGTTGCAACCGGCCTTCATGAAGACCGGCATCACGTCGAGCTTGAAGCTCACGGGCGGCTCGTTGGTGACGCCCACGACCTTGATGGGGACGCTCACCTCGTGGCCCTCGAGGCGGGCGATCAGCCGCGTCTCGCCATCGGCGATGGGCCGCAGCGCCCCATGGTCCCACTTCACGATGCCCTCGTTCTGGATGCGGTATTCCGAGCGACTGGTGGCATCGCGGGTGGTGCGATCCTCGTATCTCGCCTGCACGACGAGGCTCTGCAAGTCGGGTTTGGAGGAAAGCTGAACCTCGGGCGGGTAAACCTTGACCTCCAGCAGCCTCGGCGCGGGGGCCTGGGGCGCGGCGGCCAAAGGAAGGGCGGCGCAAAAGATGAGGAGGGCGTGCGTCAGGCGACGCATGCCAGAACCGGGGCCAGCGGCGGCGAGCGGCGTCGAGTCGTCTCCCGCTTGCCCAGGCTCGCGGCTACCCCTGATCTGTTCGGCTGCGGACTTGGCGGGATATCCCATCGGTCATCCTCCTTTGGGCGCATCGCCCGTCGCGGGCTGCGCCCGCTGCCTGCGGAGCTGCTCGAGCCGAGAGAGGGGGCGCTCGGTGGCCGATTTGGCGGCGGCCTGCGGCTGCGGTTTGGCCCCCGCTTTTGCCGGGGCCGGGTCGATGCGCAGCGCGCCCTGCGGCGCGATGCTGTGGAGCACCACATCGCCATTCATCGGCACGTCAACGCCGCAGAACAGCGTCTTGTGCTGGCCCTTCGGGCTCTTCTCGTTGGCGGTCAAATGGAAAACGATCTCTTTGTCGTCCTTGGTGAACTCACGCTCTTCGGCGGTGACGCCGCTGGGCAGCCCGAGGAGTCGGATCTTGGCCTTCCCCTCGAAGGGCCTGCGCTGCTCGATGCGGCAGACCATGTCACCCGCGCCACCCTGTGGGACCGCGGTCATCACGAGTTCCCCCGCGACGAAAGGCGTGCCGACCTCGAGATCCACGTGCGGCGATGCGACCCAGAGGTCGCCGTTCGATCCGGCGGCCGCGATGACGGCGACCTTCCACGCGCGGGACTCGGCGCGCGCCTCGGCGTTCAGAACGATGGTGCCCTCGTTCTGGCCCTCGGGGATGGTGATCTCGGTCGAGGAACCGACACCGGGCGGATCAAACAGCATGCGCGCGCGGATGGGGGCCTTGAAACCTTCCTTGCGTTTCGCGATCACGCGCAGGGGCATCGTCCCGCCCTGCACGAGAGGGACTTTGGGCTGCGGAACTTCAATCGCGAAGGGCGCCTCCTCGGCGACCGCGACGGCCAAGCGATCGACCTCAACCGAGTAGTAGAGCGCCTGGTTCGGGTCGCCATAGATGAGGCCGACGGGCTGGGCGAGCCTGCCGCGCACATCCTGTGCCGGATCGGCCGACTTCGCGGTAACTTCCGCGAGGCGGGCGGCGAGCGGCGCATTGGTGGCCGCCTCAAAGATCACGGGAATGGTGCTGGCCGAGGCTGGCATCGGCGGCACGCGCGCGGTGACGCCCTCGGGCAGATTGGTCAATTGCACGAGGACATCCCCGCCGAGATTCTCCTTCTCCGCCGCGATGAGCACGCCCTGCCGGTTGCCGCGCGGCACCGACACCGACTGCCGATCCTGCGTGTCCTTTCTGAAGATCGGGACGTTCAGGGAAATGCTCGGCCTCGCGACTGTGACTTCGACGCGATAGACAAACGTGGGGCCGCCACGGCCGAGGTGGTCCGTCACACCGATGCCGTAGGCGCAATCCGCGGGCGCGCGGAACCGCAAGTAGCTGTCCGGGCCGCCGGTGTCGTCGTTGCGACCAAGCTGTTTGCCATCCGGGCCCAGGATCGTGAGGATCGAATCGACCGGGGTCCGGATGCGTCGGCCGTAGACATTGATGTCGAGTTGCTCGTCTTTCTTCGCGCGAAAGGTGAACCAGTCCTGGTCGCCATCTTTTTCGAGGATGCCATCGAAGGCGACGGGCGCGGCGCCGGGAGCCGGGGTGGCCTGACCATGGGTATCGTTGGGCTCATGCTCGACGACGCCGCCGAAGGGCGAAACGCGCAACCAGTTCGGCGATGGTGCGGGCTGGCCATCCCTCTCCGCATAAACGCCAAACTGCTGCGGGATCGCAGGGAGCCTGAGCGCCTGACTGAATGTCCCGGTCGGATCGCCCAGAAAACGCACTTGGATCTCTTGGCCCGCCCGGCCGCCAGCGGGAAATATCGCCAGGGGGCGACTGAAGGTCCCCACGTGCAGCCGATAGTGGAAATTGTCGCCTCCGCCATAGGAACTCTCTCGGACCCGAATGATATATTTTCCATCTTCTGGCGCGACGACCGACACCGCGCCGTCCTGAGCGAGCAGCGGGGTATCATCGGCCGCGGCCAATTCGAAGCGCCGGGAATCGAGGATGGCCACGTAGGGATCGAACAGCGCGCCGCCCAGGCGTAAGGCCTCGATCTCTGCGGAAATGCGCTGCCCCTTTTTCGCCTCGACGACAAAGTGGTCGAGGTCCTCGTTCTTGATCGTGCCCGCGATGGTGACGTTCGGCACGACAGCCTGGGGCGCCTCGAATTCATTGTTCGGCTCGACCTCGTCGACATCGGGGAAGGACCCGACCTGGAAGGTGCGGATACCCGATAGCCCCGTGGCCGTGCGCACCCGGAAGACGTGCTCGCCCAGTGGGCAGTCGGGCGCGATCTGGAACTCGGCCTTGAGGGCGGTGCCCTTGTCGCCATCGGGCTCCACCTTTGGCACAACGATGCCCGGCCGATAGAACACGATCTCTTGGGCGTCCTTGAGACGCAGGCCGGTGAGGGTCACCGCGCAACGCGTGCCCCGCTGTCCGCCCATCGGCCGTATCCCGGTGAGTTCCGGTGACGCCGCCTCCGCGGCGGCGCCAGCGGCGACCACAAGGATCAGGCAGGCGATGGGCCATCTGGAGGTTCGCGCAACCATTGGAGGAGTCTGGCGCGGGCGCGTCACGCCAGCAATGCTTCGATCGCCTTGCCGCCCTTGACGATCGGCACGGGGCGATTCCCCGCGGACATCAGCGCCTTGTCCGACTGCACCCCGATCTGCTTGTAGATCGTGGCGGCGAAATCCTCGACCGAGAGGGGATCGGTCTCCGGTTCGGATGAGGTCGAGTCGGAAGCGCCGTAGACCATTCCCTTGCGGATGCCGCCGCCCGCCATGACGATGCTGAACACCCTCGGCCAATGGTCGCGTCCTCCATCCTTGTTGATCTTCGGCGTCCGGCCGAATTCGCTCGTGACCATCACGAGGGTTGAATCGAGGAGGCCCCGCCCTTCGAGATCGAGGATGAGGGCGGCCAGCGCCTTGTCGAAAGGAGGCAGGTTCTCGCGGATGCCGCCGGCAATGTTCTGGTGGTGGTCCCAGCTGCCGGCGGTCAGCGAAACGAAGCGAACGCCGGCCTCGACGAGCCGCCGGGCCAAGAGCATGCGCGCGCCCGCCGCGGTGCGACCGTAGCGATCGCGGACCGCGTCGGTCTCCGATCCGATGTCAAACGCCTTGCGCGCATCCTCCGAACTGATGAGCGTGTATGCACGATCATAGAATGAGTCCATCGCGGAGAGCGCGTCGGCCTGCTCCATCGAACGAAAGTGCTTATCCACGGCGGCCAGCAGGCCCTTGCGGCGCTCAAAGTGCTCGGGCGAGACGCCCTCGGGCAGCGTCAGGTCGCGCACGGTGAAATCCTTGTTGGCGGGATCGCTGCCCACGCCGAAGGGTCCGAAGGCCGTGCTAAGGAATCCGGATCCCGCATACGGATTCGGCTGATTCGGGATGCAGACATACGGCGGCAGCGCACCTCGACCGCCGAGCTCGTGTGACACGATGCTCCCCATGCTCGGATACTGGATCGCCGGGCTGGGACGATAGCCCGTGAACATGTTGTGCGTCCCGCGCTCGTGGGCCGCCTCGCCGTGCGTCATCGACCGCACCACGCATAGCCTGTCCGCCACGCCCGCGGTCTCTTTCAAGAATTCCCCGAACCGCGCGCCGTCGATCTTCGTCGCGATTGAGTTGAACGGGCCGCGATATTCGATCGGCGCGTATGGCTTCGGGTCGAACGACTCCTGCGACGCGATGCCGCCCGGCAAGAAGATCTGAATGACGGACTTCGCGGGCGGCGTCGGACCCGCCGCGGGTGCTGCACCGGCAGGCGCCCCCCCAGCCGATGGCGCTCCCGCCTCCGCCGCCTGCAGGCGGAAGAAATCCCCGAGCGTCAGACCGAGTCCCCCCAGCAGGCCGACGAAGAGAAACTCTCGCCGCGTCGGCCTCTTGAAGTGCCATGGATCCGATTGCCATGTGCCAGCCGCCGGTCGGATGATCGAACGTCCCAGCGAGCGGAATTCCCCGCTTCCGCGGGCCGTTGCGCGCGCCCCGTGCTCACGATCAGGTTTCATCGGAGAAAAACTAACGCGTCCCGACCATGCGGCAACCGGCACATGGCATGGGGAATGGGTATTTCGCGAGATTTATTAAAACGATATTGCATTTACGTATCGCGCCTTGCGCAAGCCGCAACCCGGCCCGTGAAACCGGCGATCGGCCTTGCGGGAGCGGATTGCGGCCAGGGCCGACCGCCCTCCGGAGGTAATGCTGCGGGACCGTAGGATCGCTATGGCCTGCCAGTGATCTGCCGGATGAAGGCTGTCTCATCGGCGCGATAGGGGGCGCCATCGCGGCGAAAGATATCGTGGAACCAGGGGTCGGGTTCGCCTTTCGCCGGTTGCTGCCATGTGGACCAGGCGCAGGTGGTCTGGCTCTTGCCATCGACGAGACCCCAGCTGTAGGCGGCCACGCGGTGTTCTTTGAAGATGGGCAGGATGGTTTCGAACGTGCTGCCATTGCCGCGCGCCATGTACTCGGTGCAAAAGACGGGGCGGCCGAGGGCCTTGAGCCTCTCGGTGAGTTGGCGCGCACGCGGCGGCTTGTCGTAAGCGTGAAAGCTGATGACGTCGGACTGTTCCAGCATGAGTTTGGCAATCGGCGAGGGATGCTTCAGGTAGTCTCCGACCCAGACGCCTGCCGTGAGTGGCTGGGAGGGGTTGACCTCGCGGGCCCAGCAGAACGTTTTCTCCAACAATTCCGTGGCGCGCTCGGCCTTGGCCTCTGGATCAAGCTCGATGTTGCTGCCGTTGCGGCCATGGCTGTTCGAGTTTGGATTGTCGGGCTCATTGAACAGGTCCCACGCCAGCACGCGGCGATCGGCGCCGTAGCGGCGGAGCAATCCCTGGACGTATGGCTTCAGCGCATCTTGGCGCGCGGGATCGGACAGGATCGCCTTGCCGGGACTCTGCACCCAGCCGGAGTTGTGGACTCCGGGCCTGGGATCGGGTTGTTTGCCAACCTTCGGCTCCGGATGCCACACGCCATCGAAGATGACAAACAGCGTTCGGATGCCGTGCTTGTCGGCGATCTCGAGGTAGCGATCGATGCGCCTGCAGAAACCCTCCGCGTCCTGTTGCCATGGGATGTCGTGGAGGAAGACGCGCATCGTATTCATGCCGATGCCCGCGGCCCAGCCGAGCTCGCGGTCGATGGTCCCCGGGTCGAATGTATCCGATTGCCACATCTCCAATTGGTTGATGGCGGTGCTGGGGACAAAGTTCGCACCCACCGGCCACGGCTGTTTCTCGTACCACGCGTTCGCTTTCTCGGCCGACCAGCGGGATTCGGCCGCAAGCGCGGGCAGGGTGAGCGATGCAAACAGGGCGACGGCAGAGAAAAATGGTGCCTTCATGGCAGGGGATTATGCCCGATTTCGGCCCGCGCGGCGAGTCTGTCTCAAATCCCGACTTTCCCGTGGGGCATGGAGTGTTCGCCCATCGGCTGTCTCGGTGCGCTCACCCTCAGAACCAACGGGCGGACTTGGACACGCCGTGGGGGCGTCCCCGGGAGGGCCCGCGGCCTGAGGCTGTCTCAAAACCTCTGAACCGCGCCGCCTGGCACAGGCGGCCTACAATTTTTGTAGGGCATCTCTGCGAGATGCCGTGCATTGTCGCGCGCCGCACGCCATTGGACGTCCCCTCTATCATCAGATGGGCATTGATAGTTGGATGTTCCGTGTTGGGCATTTGAGTTTTGAGACAGCCTCGCCCCGCGGGCCGCGTTGGCCCAGCTGCCCCGCGGCCGGTAAATCGCGGACGCCGGGGCCGGCGTCCCTCCCGGCTGATGCGGGCGGGAGATGATGCACGGCGTCTCTGTCAGACGCCAGCGACGAGGTGATCGTTTGGAGTCTTGAGACAGACTCCGGCCGCAGGGCCTCGCGGAGAGCCGGTTCAGCGGCGGGAGCGGCGGAGCAGGAGGCAGGCCAGGCAGCCGAGCAGCATCGCCGCGTAGGTGATCGGCTCGGGGATCACAAGGGCGATGTTGTTTCCGAGGTAGCCGTAGACGATCCCGTAGCCGTTGGGCAGATCCTGAACGCCGGCGAATTGGGCGCCCACGAGCGAACCGTAGGTGGCGAAGATGTAGGCGTCGTCGTCGAGCGCGGAAAGCGTGTCGAAGTCGACGGTGGCCTGGGTGATGTCGAGTGCGCCGGTGAGGCTAAACACATCGCTTAGCCCCGCGCCGCTCCCATCGAGTTCGATTCGGAGGATGCCGTCGAGTTCAGCATCGCCGTTGAACGTCAGCGTGCCGATGGAATTGCCGGGGGCAACGATGCCGCCGGCCAGCGACTGGAGGGCGGCCGACACGACGCCGGTGCCGCCGAGCGTGGCGCCCCCGACGACCGTGTACTGCCCACCACCGTCGTGGACGCCGTTGATGCGGAGGGTGCCGTTGGAAATGATCGTCGCGCCGGCGTACGTGCTTGCACCGAAGAGTTCCTGCGTGCCGGAACCCGTCTTGACGAGATCGAGATTCCCGCCGATGGCGCCGCCGTAGCCCCGGGTCACGGAATTGTCGATGGTGAGGCGGGAGGTCGTGGCGGCCGCGGTGTTCGTCACCACCATCCCCATGTTGGTGCCATCGGAGACCAGGCCCGCGACGCGCTGGTTGAATCCGGCGAGATCCACGATGGCCGTCGAGACATTGGAGGGATTGCCGACGTGGAGGACGGTCGAGGTTGGGAGGCGGTTGTCGCCGCCATCGAGCTGGAGGGTGCCCACGACGACGTAGGTGTCGCGATAGACATTATTGGGGTTGGATAGGATCACGCGGCTCGAGATACCGTCGGTCCGAACCGCCAGATCGAAGGCGCTGCCGACGTTGGTGATCTGGCCGGAGACGTGGAGCGCGCCGCCGTTGGCCGCGCCGATGCGGGTCCCAGAGCCGGTGCCGGAGGCGAGGAGGACTTGGCCGGCCCACGTGTTGCTGCCACTCACCGACTGGAGGGCACCCTGGTTGTTGCCGCCCTGGCCGTTGATCGCGATGGTCTCGCCGCTGACCGTGATGTTGCCCCCGAGTTCGACGCGGGCGTTGTTCGACACGACGGTGCCGGAGGCGGTTGAGCCCAGGGCGGCGTCGTTGCGGAGCTGGAGCACACCGGCGCGAACGGTGGTCTGGCCATCGAAGGTGTTCGCGTTGGTGAGCGTCAGGGTGCCGGCGCCGAGCTTCGTGAGGCCGCCGTCGGGCGTGGCCCCGAGTTTCGCATCGTGGATAAGCGACTGGCCGATGGTGACACCGTAGCTCGCGGAATCGATGATCGCGCCGTTGGTGTTGACGTTGGCCCGTGTGAGGCCCTGCAAGAATGCCGCGTTGTTGCTGAGCGCCAGAAGGGTGCCGCCGTTGAAATTGAACTCGGTGGTCATCGCGTTGGTCAGGTTCGCGACGCGCCGTATGGTCCCGGCCGCGAGGGTACCGCCATTGAGGTTGACGACGCCGGCGCCGAGGGCGTTGAAGATGCTCCCATATTCCAGCGTGTTGACCGCGGCCATGCCGTTGGCGATCGTGAGCACGCCCGTGCTGGCAACTCCCGCCTGCCCATAGTTCAGTGTCAGGGTGCGGATGGCGTTGCCGAGGGCGTTCTGGTTCGTGTTGATATAGTTGCCGCCATCGATGAGGAGGGTGGACGTGCCGTTGTTGTTGCCGGAGATGAGGTCGGGGCTAGATCCACGCGTCTCGAATGTGCCGCCGGTGATCCTCATCTCGCCGGGGGCCATGTTTCCCACCAGGAGCGCGCGGGGGGTGGCGCCTGAAATGTTGGTGGCCTCGTAGATCGTGTGGCCCTGATCGGCGGAATAGATGAGGGGGTTATTCGCGCCACTCTGGACCTGAACCCGGGCGTTGTAAGTGCCGCCGGTCGGCGCCATGGTTCCGCCGGACCAGTTGGCGGCATTGGTCCAAGCGGTACTTGTCCCACCCGTCCAAACGTACTGCGTGCCAATGGCCTGGGCGCGCGCCCTAGCCGTCGGCAGGCAAACGCCCACGCACGCCATGAAGCAGCAGGCGGCGATCGGCCATGGGCGATCCCATCTTCTTGCACGCTGGGGGGACCCGCTGTTCATAGGATAGGTCGTTGGGACCGATCAAAATTGCATTTTCGCTGAAATCGAACGCCGGGTCAATGCCCCAATCTGCGACCGACACGCCTGACTCGAAAAATCAGGCACCAAATTGTAGGAGCCTGCTTGCAGGCGATTCGAATCGCGCGCAAGCGCGCTCCTACGTCTCATTGTCGCCCCCGGTGGTCCGGCAGCCGCCGGATGGGATCTGGCTTGGGTGTGCGCGCCGGCAGACAGGATTGTTGCTTTGTAGAAACCTTTTGGCGTTTCGCGCGTCTGGTCTCGGTCGGCAAGAGATCCAAGGGTGAAGCCAAGCCGACGGTGATCGAGCAGGTGGCCGGGCTGCTGGACTAGCCTGCATATTTCACGCTTCCGCGTTAAATATGCAGGCTCAGAGGAAAACCGCGCTCCGAAAAACGCGATTTTGGAGGGTCTGGGGCCATCGATCCGCGATACACGCTATGCAGCCGCGAAAGAACCCAGTCTTTGCCTGACCTTTCCCAATAAATGGCTTTCATGGCGCGGTTTTCCCAGAGCCCGGAACTTCACAGCCGGCAGGCTGTGAAATATCCGGGTTAGAGGCCCCGCATTCCCCACATGGTTTCAACACAGCAACAGGATTGTCTGCCCCACGGGGCTTTGGAAACCGCAGCGGGGCAAGGTCAATTCTGGCGTCATGCACCCGGTTCATCCGCTTCCCTGCGGATTAACCACGAACGAACGCGAATGGACACGAATCGCGTCACGCATCGCGCGAAAGGGGTTTCGCCCCCTGATTGACGGGCGACTCAAGCCGCGGCGCGCGTCACCTTGCGAATCGTCGGGTAATCTCCCCCGATGTGCATCGTGTCTGCGTAGCCGATGACCGACGTGGCCCGCATGGGCTTCGTCTTCCGATACTGCTTCGCGTCGGCCTTGCTGATGAACTTCGCACGGACATCGCCGAACTGCACCTCGTCATCCTGGGTGATGGTTGCCTCTTGGATGGGCTGGCCATTGACCAGGGTGCCATTCGTTGAGTCCAGATCCCGCAAGACGACCCGATCCCCGGAGATCTCGATCTCGGCATGTTGCCGGGATACCGATCGCATCAGTATCACCACGTCACATTCGCTGCCGCGACCCACCCGCATCCTGGGCCGTTCCAGAGGCACGATGAGGCCCTCCGGCCCGAAATCGATCAGCAGGATCCACTCCGTCCGCCTCGTCTCCTCCTCAATCCGGTCCGCCCCGCAGAGCCTCCGGCCCTCGTCGGTCCAGCACGCCGCATCCATCAGCAGAGTCGGTGTCGGTTCGTCGATCACCCTCGCACGCGCGTGATCCCGTCGCCGATATCGGCACTTCGCATCCCTCATGCACATCAGGCACAGCGAAGCGTCGGTCCCAGTGATCTGCTGCCGCGCGCACAGCGCCTCGACCACCTCCCCATGGTCCAGAAAGAGGGTCCCCAGGCATTTGCCATTCGACAACTCCAACTCCCCCGTCTCGCCGTGCGCCGACAGCAACTGCAGATGATCCGTCACCGTGAGATAGTCGCAGAGAGAAACCCATTCCCCATCACCCCTCCGAATATCGATCATAATCACCTCCGGTCCCGTGGCCCACCAAATACGACAGCACTACCGCTCGCTTAACCCCTCGTTCCCATATGATTGCCCAAGAATGAACTGTTAAGAAACTTAACTGCCTGTTTGTTCGATTCGGGTACAAACTATAATGACCTCTGTCACCTGTCAACGAATTTATCGTTAAATGACGGGCGGCCAATGAGAGAGACAGTCGTAATACGTTTCTCTGCAGTATCTTGCAGTACTGATCTGCGTTGGTGACAATTATTGATGAATTTGTTTAAGAGGATGGGGATGTGTGCTACGGGCCATCACCCGCTCCCGCATTGCCGCTCCTGGGCGGCGTAGAGGTCCGAGAGGTTGTCGTTCAGGGACCTGGTGCCCCGGCTTCTGTCGACAGACTGCCGGGTATCGCCAGCGCGACGATGGGGCCATGGGCGAGCCGCATGGATCACTTCTCGTTGCCGGCCCGGTCTTGAGAGGATGGCGATGAGGGGGCGACTGTCCTCTGTGCCGCCAACCAGTCCGCGTGAAGTTTGGAGAGCCGCCGCACGATATCGGGGTGCTGGCCCGCGAGGTTATTTCGTTCGCCGACATCGCTGGCGAGGTTGGAGAGGAACAGCGTCTTGTCCTCTGCGGTCAGCGTGGGGTCTGGCGAGGACTGGACGTTGCCGATGAGCTTCCAATCGCCCTCGCGCACGGCCCACTGCTCCCGCTTGCCGCCGCCGACCAACCAGTGCAGCACCTGGTGCGGCGAGGGCGCCGAGCCGGAGCGGATCACGGCCGCGATGGATTTGCCATCGATGTCGTCGTTGAGGAGCTTCACCCCGCAGAGCGCCGCCAGCGTGGGCATCCAGTCGCACGCGTGGACGATCTGGTCGCGCGCCTGGCCCTCTGGCAAATGTCCCGGCCACGAGATGATCCCCGGCAGGCGGATGCCCCCCTCGAACAGGCTGAACTTCTCACCGCGGTATGCCCCAGCGCTGCCGCCGCCGAAATGTGCCCGCTCCTCCTTCGAGTGGCCATTGTCAGATTGAAAGACAACGATCGTCCGCTCGCGCAGGTTTAGGTCATCAACCCTCTTGAGCAGCGCGCCGATGCGCTCGTCGCAGGAGGACAGGAATGCGGCATACAGGTTGCGCGGGTAAGGCAGGTCCCTGTACCGCTCGAGCCACTTCACATCGCCCTGGTACGGGTAGTGCGGCATGTTGAGCGCGAAATAGATGAAGAATGGCCTTTCACGGTTCTGCGCCATGAAGCTCGACGCCTCCTCGACCATCATGTCCGCGAAATATCGGCCGGGCTGGTGGATCTCCTGGCCGTTGCGGTGGAGGTCGTGGCGGTTCGGCCCCTGCCAGTAGAAGAAGTGGGAGAAGTTGTCGATGCACCCGCCCATGTGGCCGAACGAGTGATCGAAGCCCTGCGCGTTTGGCATCTCGTCCTCCGTGTATCCGAGGTGCCACTTGCCGATGTGCGCGGTGGCGTAGCCGGCGGCCCTGAACATCTCGGCCATCGTGATCTGCTCGGCGGGCATCCCGTGTCCACCGGGCTGCGAGGCCGCATTCCCGATCAGTCCCGCCCGCAGGGGATACCGCCCCGTGAGGAGTCCCGCCCGCGACGGCGAGCAGACGGGCGACGCCGAGTAGAACTGCGTGAAGCGCACCCCCCGTGAGGCAATCCCATCGATCGCGGGCGTCTCCAGATCCTTGGCGCCATAGCAGCGGACGTCCGCGGCGCCCTGATCGTCCGTGAGGATGAGGATGACGTTGGGGCGGTCAGGTTCGGCGGCGTTGGCGGGGGCGCAGCCCAACAAGAGGAAGGCGAGGAGGAGTGCGGCGCCCTGTCCGCCACGGCTCCGTCGGCGGTCTGTTCGCTGAAAAACCGGCGATGGCATCATGGGCATCGGATTGGCCATGACCGGAGCGTGGCGCGCCGGTCGCCGGAATCAAGGCGGGTCGGCCGATGCCTCATCCGATGAGCAACAGGCACCGGCACCGAGAATGGCAGGCCGAAAGAGCATCCACGCACCCAGCCCAGAAAGGAACAGCCAGACCAAAAAGTGAGGCGTTATCAGGTGGGGTCTAGGGTCCCACAACACCGGGATCCGCGCAAAAACCGCGTACCACCAGCGCGGATAGATCTTCAGCTTCGGCACCCACGGCAAGAGCCAGGGAAAACCGCCGTGGGAAATGAGGTCGATGCACAGGTGGGAGAACGCTCCAGTGCCGAGGCAGCACAGGATTGGCCACCACCGGCGCCCAAGGTCGGCCGGCTGGAGCGCGCCCCTGGTGGCTCCCAATGCCGTATTCCACACGCGTGCGACGACGTTGGTGTGCCGCGTCGGCGACAGGTGCCGTGCCAAGGCGTGAATCAACGCCCACAACACCAACCCGCCCGGAACGCCAAACAGAATCAGGCCGAGTAGCGAATGTCCGAGACCCTGGCCAGAATAACCGCAGAAGACACTGATGACCCCATCCACCACGTCGGGCATCGCGGCCCCCACAAAGAGCGCGGGCGCGTCAAACACATGTGGCCACCGGCGCCACAGGGGCGCGATCAGGCCCTGATGGGATGGGATGGTCAGTGGCATCGCCGCACGATGTGGATCCGATCTCGCGTCTCGCCGCTTGGGGCGCCCGTGCCCGTCGCCATGGTCAATCCGGCAATTCCGCCCGCACCGTGACCAGGCCCCACGCGGGCACCGGGATGTCGCCAGCGGATTCTCTGATGGGTCGCTCGCTGGTGTCGCTGAGCCAGATGCGCGGCGTCTTCTGGCCGGGCCAGGTCAATCTTGCGCCCGCGGGTTTCCCTCCAGCGCCGAACAGGCGCACGATGACATGCCGGAACGCCGCAATCCGAACGGGCTTCCCGAAGTCGATGAACGTCCGCGCGCCCATCCCGCGGGAGGCATATTCAAATCGACGGCCGCCGGGCGTGGGCGGCTTGAGGATATTCTCGGCCGCATAGCTTTCGCTGAACGCCTCCGCCGCCGCGATGATCTTTGGCGCGGGCAGCGGCGCCAGTCGATGGAATTCGATCCCGGCGCCCGGCGCGGCGATCGGCCAAGTCCCGAACACCAGTGGCAATGTCACCGACAGCGCACCAGTCGGGGTTTTCATCATGCTCTCCTTTGATTTTTTGAGACTCTCATCACGGAAGCCGCGGCGCGCAAGATGAAACGTCGGCGGTTGCTCAGCGTGGCCCAAAAACTCAGGCCGCGGATCGGAGCCTGCTCGCAGGCGATTCGATGCGCGAATCGCGCGCAAGCGCGCTCCTACATTCCATTTTCATCCCCGGTGGTCCCGCAGCCGCCGGATGGGATCTGCTCGAGAATAGCCGAAGGCTGTATCCGAGTCGGTGCAGGCCTTCGACTGTGCTCAGACCGGACAGCCCATCGCCGACGCCGATCGGCTTCCTTGCGGCAGGCACGCGCGGAGGAACCCTACCTGCCGATCGCAATCCGAAAGGCGCAAAATCGCGCCCAGTGCCCGGCGTCCTTCGGCCCCTGATAGGCCTGCAGGCTGACCTTCGGTTCACCGCTTTTCGGAAGCTCGCACTCGGCCGCGTCTTTCCATTCCATTGTGCCGGTGGGGCGGTAGTGGCCCCTGATCGTGTTTCCGGATGCGACGAGCCTGAGCTCGAGCGACAGCGACTCGATGGGGATCTTCGCGAGCGTCTTGGTCTTGTCCTTTTCCTCCCGACCCATCACGAGGCAGAGGGCGCCGTTCACTTGCTCCTGGCCGATTTTCACCATGTGACTGTCGTCGTAGTACCAGACGAGATCTGCCTGCTCGAACTGGCCGGAGGGCTTGTTGGAAACGGTGACGGACACCTCGATGGGGTCGCGCGCGGGATCGGGGACCGGGCGAACCAGGATGTTCGTGGCGTTGTTCGTCGGCCCCCACATGTTGCCGGGCTGGATGCGGATCTCGAGGCCCTGATCGGTCGCGCGCCAGGCGCCGGGCTCCTCGCGGATCCAAACCCAGCCATCGCCGAGCTTGCCCCTGAAATCGTCCCCAAAGATGACCCCGGATTCCTCTGCAAAGACCGGCATCGCAGACAGGGTCATCGCCGCAAGCGCGGCCATCCTCATTTCGGCCCCGCCTTCTGCTTCATCGGCTGCCATTTTGCCTCTTTGACGATCGGCACATCCTTGTTCGTGGCATCGTAGAGCGCCTTGAGGCGCTGCACTTCCTGCGGGTGCTGCGCCGCGACGTCATGCTGTTCGCCCGGATCCGCCTGGAGATCGAAGAGCTGCATGGGTGCGGCCGGGTCGCCGGTCTGGAGGCCGGGGTGGTCCGAGGGCTGGTATTGCTCGTATGGGGCCAGGATGGTGACGCCGTCTGGGGCGCGGGGGTCGATCCATCGGCCGTCGGGACCCGGCTTCAGTTTCATCTCGTTGGCGCGGAGGACATGGAGCTTCCATCGCGCGTCGCGGACGGTGGCGAGGCGCGGGCCCTGGTGGCCGAATATGGCCTCGTGCGGCGATGCGGCGTCGCCGACCAGGAGCGGCATGATGTCTCTGCCGTCAAGGATGCGGTCGTCGGGCATTTTCGCGCCGGTGGCGGCGAGTACGGTGGCGAAGAGATCCATCATCACGGCGGGCTGCGCGCTCGTGTGCCCGGCGGGGATCTTGCCCGGCCAGCGAGCGATCATCGGCACGCGGTAGCCGCCCTCCCAGGAGGAGCCCTTCATGCCGCGCAGGCCGCCGGCGCTGCCGCCGAACCACGGGCCATTGTCGCTGGTGAATAGTACGAGCGTGCGCCCGTCGAGGCCCGCGTCCTTCAGCGCCGCCAGCACTGCGCCCACGCTCGCGTCCAGTTCCGACATGACGTCGCCGTAGAGGCCCGCGCCACTCTGCAGGTAATACTTCTCGGAGGCGGCCAGCGGCTTGTGAGGCATGGCCTGCGCGAAATAGAGGAAGAAGGGTCCCTCGCGATGCGCGCGGATGAATGCGGTAGCCTCGTCGGTGTATCGGCGCGTGAGGGTGGTTTGAACGACGGGGTATTCGACGGTGTCCGAGCCGCGCAGGAGTTTCACGGGGCGCATGTCGTTCGAGTAGGGGATGCCGAGATAAGAATCGAAACCGCGCGCCGTGGGCAGCATCGAGGGCTCCTTGTGGCCGAGGTGCCATTTGCCGATCATCGCCGTCGCGTAGCCCGCGCTCCGGAGCACCTGCGCGAGCGTGACCTCGCCAGCCGGCAGCGCCAGCGCGTCGGCCTCCGGTCCGGCGTCCGGCGTCGGGTTCTGCGTCATCCCGCATCGGAACGGATATCGCCCCGTCATGAGCGAGGCGCGCGACGGCGCGCAGAATGGCGCCGCGCAGTTGAACTGCGTCAGCCGGGCGCCCTCCGCCGCCATGCGGTCCAGGTGCGGCGTCTTGAACTTCGGATGCCCATAGCAGGCCAGGTCGCCATAGCCGAGGTCATCGACCAATATGATGACAACGTTCGGCGGTGGCGATGACGCGGCCAGCGCGGCGGATGTGACCAACGCGGCCATCAGCGTCGTCATTGTGCGTATCGTTCGAAGGGGGTTCGGGCCGACCGCGGAGCTCGGATTCATGGCGAAAGCTTGGACCCAAGGCACCCCAAGGTAAAGGCGCGTGGACGATGGCACGACCGAACGCGCCGAGATTGGGCACGACTGGACGAAGGATGCGGCCCAAAGCGGCTATGCCGAAATGACCCCGCCTCGCTCCAAGAGCTGGCGCCTCTGCCCAGGGCTGTGGATCACGCTTCGCGTCTTGGAGTGCGGCGGCATTGCCGCCGCTTTCCGCGACCGGCGGAGCCGGTCCGTCGCTGCGCGACGTGCCAAAGCGGCGACACGTCGCCGCTCTCCAAAAGCTGGCGCCCCCTCCCAGAGCCCTCGACGATGCCCCGCGTCATTTTGGTGCGCTTGCGCGCGATTCGAATCGCCTGCAAGCACGCCCCTACAACCGCACGTTAGGATTCTCGCGCGAAGTCCCGGGTCAGTCCAGCGGCCGGACCACGGCAACGCGGATCCGGACGGGGCCGATCAACCCCGATGGCAGGAGGGGATCATTTTTCGAATAGACATCCTTGCGGGTGCAGAAGGCGATGCGGCCGGAAGGGCGGGTTTTGCCCTGCACGAGCCAGTCGGGCCAGCGCTTCGGGAGCCAGGTGCCCTTGCCCGCGGGCCGCCATTCGATATCTTCGGCTTCGCCGGGCATGTTGGCATCGCCGATCATGCGATTGGGCCAGAGGTTGGTGACGCGGATCGCGATGTGATTCCTGCCTGGCTTCGCAGTGCCATCGATGCGCGTGCGGAAGGGCGGCTTCCAGAGCGTGGGAAGTTCCTTTCCGTTGAGCGTCGCGCGTGCGATGACCGCGACCTCCCCAAGATCGAGGTACAGCTCGCGGTTCTCGCCGAACGATGACGACGGGATATCGAATTCATTTTCATACGTGGCGGTGCCGGAGAAGAATCGGATTCCGGGGTCCTTGTGCTCGGGCCACGAGATCAGCGTATCGAAGGTGGCGGAGGCGGGGGCGCCGAGGTTGGGCGGGAAGCTCACGCGCCATGGCCCCGCGAGGGTGATCAGATCGGGGATCACGGCCTCGGCGATATTGGCGCGCGTCCCATCGGCCAGCACGGCGGTGCATCCCCTGGCTTTCCAGGCGCGGGCGAAGAGCTTCCCATCCTCGGCGCGCTCCAGTTCCACGGCTGGCGGGTCGGTGGTGGGGAGGGGTTTTGCGTTGGCGAGCGCCGCGATTTCCGCGGGCGCGAGCGCGCGATCGAACAGCATGGGCGCCGAACGTTCGCCTCGGAACGCGGGGCCGCCGGCGGACAGCGCGGCGTGGACGACATGCGGGCCCTTGGTGCCCGCGCGCGCCTCGCGGCCGTTCACGAACAAGGTCGGCATGCCATCGCGGTAGACGAGCGCGACGTGCGTGCGCTCTCTGATCTCGGCGGGGAACGTGATGACCGCGGGCGCGTAGCGCGCGGAATGCTCGAACGCGACTATCCCATTGCTCCCCGCGGCGATACCGGCACCCGCGTGTCCATCGCCGAATTGCTGCTGGCCCTGTGGCGCGAACACCGCCCAGTTCTGCTTCTGGAAAGCCACCGCCACCTTGCGCTCCTCGGGGAGCGGGATCACCGCATTGGGCTTAACCCACAGCGCCAACGTGAAGGTGCCCTCGGCCTTGTCCAATCCGGCCGGCGGCACCGGGGCCGTGGGCGCATTGATCGGATTGGGTGTTGGCCCCTGGATCGCCACGGCATGGCGCCCGGCCCGCCCCTCCCGAAACACGACGAACACCGAGCCGTTTGGATCGAGGCGCAGCGGGATGCAGACCCGCCCCTTGCCGTCGTCGCGGAACACCCCGGGCCGCGCGATCGCGCCCGTGGCCGGATCCCACAGCTCTGGCGCCCTCGCCCCGACGCGAAACATGGCGTCGAATTCCGCGACGCGATTCTGCTGGTTGGAGAGGAAGTACACCTCTGCGCCCTCGGCCCGGCGATGGACATACAGGATTTCGGCATCTTTCTCGGATGTCGCATATTCGAAATCCGCAGCGATTTCGAGGCGTTTGAAAATCTCTTCAAATGGCAGGCCTGCGAAAAGCCTGCCCTCCCCGACCTTGCGATCGATCTCGGCGGCCCCCCCCTCGCCCCACAATGCGCTGGCGCATTTCGCGACGGTGGCATCGCCCTCGCCCCTGTCGCGGAGGCTCGGTGACTGCAGGGGGCGGCGCGGGGCAACGACGACCGCCCCCGCCTCGGCGAGTTCCTGGATCTTCCTTGCGATGGCGGGGCGCATCGTGGGCAGGCTTGGCAGCAGCAGGAGCCGATAGTCGGTGCCGTAGGGGAGACAGATGCGACCATCCTTGACCCCTGCCGCCATCAGCGCGGCGGTGTCGCAGCCGTCGAAGTCGTAGCCCCTGGGCAGGGTGGGCCTGAGTTCATCGCGCCACGCGATGCGGTTCGGAACATCCTCGCCGACGAACCACAGGACGTCGGCGACGGATTGTCCCTGGCGGAGGATGTGATTGCACCGCGTGAGATAGGCCATCCATGCGTCGGCGGCATCCCACCAGGTGTTGCCGCGATTGAAGTTCAGGCCCCAGAAGAAGAACGTGAACCCGGGGCCGGTCGCGGGGTAAGGCTGGTGGGCGAAGGTGTGGAAGACGAACTGGTTCACGCCGGCGCAGAAAGCGCGGTCACCCTCCGCCTTCAGGCTGAAGGGATGGTTCTGCCAGCGCGCGGCGCCGGGGCTCGAGGTGTACGACTCCGACGCGACGATCCGCTTTCCGGCCACGTGTGCGATCGATGACGCTACCTTGTTATCGACGCGGACGCCCTGGCCGGGGCCGCTGTCGATCCAGAACTCGCCCATCGTCACGTCGCTATTCCGGATGTAGGCGACGTCGTAGAGGTACTGCTGGCGTCCCGTGGATTCGCCCACGTACGTCACGCCCTTCTCCCGGAGGTATTTCCCCGCCTGGGAAAAGTATGATTCGGAGAACTGGTCTGCTAGAAAGCGGCGCCAGTCCCAGAGGGCGCGCTCGGTGATGTCGGCGCCATCGACGATCCGGCCCTCCAGCAGCGCCGGCATGAAGGGGAGAAGGTCGTAGCCGACGCGCTCGCGGAAGCGCGCCTCGAGACCGGCGGTCCAATTCTGGATGCCGCACTCCCAGCTATCGATCTCGACGGCCGCGAAGGTCTTGCCCGCCGCAGCGCCCGCGCGCTCGAGCAGTTTCCCGACGTACTGGTCGAGGTGGAATCGGATGATCTTGGGGTCGAGCTTGTCGCACTCCAACCCGCGGCCCTCCTCCGTGGCGGGGGACACGTGGTGCCCATTGCTGGTGAAGCCGACCCTCAAAATGCGCCATCGGCCCGCGGGCACGTCCCACCTCAATCGGCCGTCGGCGGCCATCTTTCCCGTCAGGTCGCGCACCGCATCCCTCGCAACGACGAGGCCGGGCGCAAGGGGGCGATTCCGGTCGGGGCCGGGGTAGGCCAGATGGTGGTGGGCCTCCGCCCCGTGGCCGCGGCTGCGCAACCGCCCCGCCTTCGCCTCCGCGAAGTGGACCTTGGCCGCGCCGCTCAATTCGATCTCGCCGATCTGCACGGGGATCGGGTTCTTGAACGCCACGCGAAAGACCTTGCCCGTCGCCTCTTCGAATGCCGCCGTCGCCGCGCCGCCCTTCTGGAAATCCCAGTTCGCGGTGAATTCGCCCATGGTCCGAAACGCCTTGCCGTCGTCGGACACCTCGAGGCGCATCGGGAAATCCTCCTCCCACCGGTGCGGGTCGAAATTGCGCACGGACAGGGACCGCACCGTGCGCGCGTCGGGGAAAATGAAATCGATGGTGCTCTCGCCGGCGGGAACCGGGAAGGTCGCCCGCGTTTTCTCGTCGCCGTCGGTCAACTTCTTCAATTCTGCCTCGCCGATCGAGCCGCGCAGCGTCGCCCCCGCGAGCGGCCCACCCTCGGGCAGAGGGAACGCCACCACCGCGATGTCGCGATAGAAACCCTCTTTCATCTCCGGTTGCGCGAGCACGGCGTCGAACGCCGTCGGGCCCCCGGCATCGGCCGTGGTCCATGTCAGCTCCTTCATGGAGGTCTCCGGCGTTATCCACGGCCCGCCGCTCTGCGAGAAGCCATCGCAGTTGTGGACGCCGAATTTCAGGCCGAGTCGCTCTGCCTCCCGGATCGTGTGGTCCATCATCTCCAGCCATTTTGGCTGCATGAACCGCACGTCGCCCTCCGGCATGAGCCCCCCGCAATTGAACAGGTAGCAGCCGCCCAGGCCCGCCCGTTTGATCGCCTCTAGGTCGAGCGTGATGCCCTCCTTCGTGATCGTGCCGTTGAGCCAGTGCCACCAGGTCAGCGGCTTGGCCTCCGCCGGCGGTTGGCGGAACGAGTCCTCCAGCGCAGCGTGGAGGGATGGGGATGTGATGGCCGCGAGGATCCACGTCACGGCGAGGGCAAGCATGGGGGCGCGGCGGCATTCGCGGATATGTGTTTTCATGGCCGGATGGTGGTTGCCGGGATTCTGGGGCGTGCGCCGGTGGGGGGTCGATTCAAATGAGTCCTCGAAATGCGGCGCCGGTGTCCGCGGCCCACCGGGATTCGCGGCGGCATGGCCGACGCGGCCCGCGAGGCCGCGGGCACTCCCGATGGGATTTGGGGAGGGACGCCGTCCCCGGCGTCCGAGAACGCTTCTCAAGAGGCTGGGAGGGGCCGCTAGCCCGGATATTTCACAGCCTGTCGGCTGTGAAATTCCGGGCTCTGGGAAAACCGCGCCATGAAAGCCATTTATTGGGAAAGGTCAGGCACAGACTGGGATTCTGCACGGTTGCAGAGTGCGTTTCGCGGACCGGTGGCCCCAGACCCTCCAGAATCGCGCCTTTCGGAGCGCGGTTTTCCTTCGAGCCTGCATATTTCACGCGGAAGCGTGAAATATGCAGGCTAGATTCCCGCCCCGACGTCGTCGCCCGGATGGACGCCCGCGCCCGCGTTCGATAGCGCGAGGGCCAGTTGCAGCAACCGCGCCAGCGAGGCCTCGACGGTGGCCTCGTCGGTGCGCAGCTCCAGCTCGGGCCGGAGGGGCGGCTCGTAGGGCGAGTCGATGCCCGTGAATCCCTTGATCTCGCCGCTGCGCGCGCGCTTGTAGAGACTCTTGGGGTCGCGCTGCTCGCAGACCGCGAGCGGCGCATTCACGTACACCTCGGCGAAGGGCACCCCACCCTCGGTGCAGATCTCCCGCACCTTCTGGCGCTCCTCGCGGAACGGTGAAATCAGCGCCGTGACGACCACCATGCCGGCGTCCGCCATGAGGCGCGCCGCCTCGCCCGCGCGGCGGATGTTTTCGGCGCGATCGATGGGGCTGAAGCCCAGGTTGGAGCACAGCCCGTGGCGCAGGTTGTCGCCGTCCAGAACGAACGCCGCCACGCCCCGCCGGAACAGGCCCTGCTCCAGCCTGACCGCGAGCGTGGATTTGCCGGCCCCGGAGAGACCGGTGAGCCAGATGACCGCGCCCCGGTGCCCAAAGTGCCTCGCCCGCGATTCGCGGGTGATCTCGCCCTCGGTCCACGAGATATTCGAACTGATGACCGCATCGCGCGTCACGGCCGGGTATTCCGCCCCGAAGATGACGCCTCCGCCGCCGATCCGCTTGTCCAGCAAGAGGACGAATCGGCCCGTCTCCATGACGCGGTCGCCGCTGTCGAAGGCGAGGGGACGCCTCGCGCGGATGGTGACCTCGGCAGTCTCGTTGCGGCGGATCTCGTGGCGGTCCTCGGGTGCGACGGCCAGCGTGCTGGAATCCACGACGCGGTGGATCCGCACGATGCGCGCGCCGACGAGCTGCGTTCCCAGCCTCAGCTCGACCAGCTCATTGATCGGCAGCGGGCGCTTGTCCAACCAGAAGATCCGCGCGCTGAATTCCCGGCCCTCCGCGGGAGGCTGCGACGGGATCGCGCCGATCTGGCCGCGCTCCACGAAGATTTGTTCCTCCAGGGTGATGGCGACCGATTGGCCCGAGCGGACCTCCGACGGGGGTGTCTTCGCCCCCCATGCCTCGATGCTCTTGATCCGGCTGTGCTTCCGGTCGGGCCAGAAAACGATCTCTTCGCCGACCGACAGCCTCCCGGCCTCCAGCCGCCCCGCGATGATCCGGCGCGCGTCGAACCGGTACACGTCCTGAACCACCAGCCGCGGCGGCAGCTCGTCCTGCGAGTGCGGGGGCTGGAAGGAGTCCAGCGCGTCGAGGATCGTCGGGCCCTCGAACCACGACAGCTCGGGCGAACGCTTCGCCACGTTGTGGCCGAGCTTCGCCGACACCGGGATGAAGTGCGCCGGCCTCACATTGAGCTGCGCCAGGAATTCGCGGTATTCGGATTCCACCGCGTCGAACACCTCTTTCCGGTGGCCGACGAGGTCCATCTTGTTCACCGCCACGATCACCTGCTTGATGCCCAGCAGCGAGAGGAGGTAGCCGTGCCGGCGCGATTGCTCCTGTACCCCCTCGTTGGCGTCGATCAGCAGCACCGCCGCGTCGGCCTGCGCCGCCCCCGTCACCATGTTCTTAAGGAACTCCTTGTGGCCAGGCGCGTCGATGATCACATAGTCCCGCTTCGATGTCCGGAAGTGGATCTGCGTCGTGTCGATCGTGATGTTCTGCTCCTGCTCCTCGAGCAGCGCGTCCAGCAGGAACGCGAACTCGAACTCCATCCCCTCCGCCTCCGACGCCTTCCGGATCGCCTCCACCTTGCCCTCGGGCAGCGATCCGGTGTCGTGGAAGATGCGGCCGATCAACGTCGACTTGCCATGGTCCACGTGGCCCACGACCACGATCTTCAATGATTCGGTCAAACTCATAGGTCAAAAATCACATGAACCCCTTCGCGCGGAGCTTCTGCATCGCGTTGCGCTCGTAGTGGTCCTGCGCCCGGCCCGCGCGCTCGGGCACCTTCGTGGTGCGCAGCTCCTCCACGATCTCGTCGATCGATGAGGCCGTGCTCTCGACGGCGTGGGTGATCGGCCAGCAGCCCAGCGAGCGATAGCGCCGCAGCTTCCCATCCTCCCCCCGACGAGCGAAGTACATCTTCGGGATCGGTATCTCCTCGCGCTGGATGTAGCGCCACACGTCGATCTCCGTCCAGTCCAGCAGGGCCTGCACCCGCACGTGCTCGCCCGGCCCGATCTTCGTCGTGAACTGGTTCCAGAACTCCGGCGGCTGATCCTTGTAGTCCCACTCGAAATCCGCGTTCCTCGGCGAGAAATACCGCTCCTTCGCCCGCGTCGAATCCTCGTCCCGCCGGATCCCCGTGATCAGCGCCTGCCAGCCCCGCTCCGCCATCACCTGCTGCAGCGCCACCGTCTTCAACTCGTGCGTCACCGTCACCGGATCATGCGTCTCGTACCCCACCCCCCGGGCCCGCGCCTCCTCGTTGATCTTCACCACCAGATCCAGCCCATAGTGCCCCACCGCCCACTCCCGGAACTCCAGCATCTCCGGAAACTCGTACGTCGTGTCGACGTGCAACACCGGAAACGGGATATTCCCGCAAAACGCCTTCTGCGCCATCCACAGCAGCGCATTCGAATCCTTCCCCATCGACCACGGCATCGCGATCTTCGGAAAGGCATGGTACGCCTCCCGCATGAGGTAGATCGTCTGCGACTCCAAACGGTCTAAATGGTCCATAGTCGATAGGAATAGTAGATTTTTCTGGCGGTGCAAACAAAATGTGCTAAACCCTTCTCATGCCAAAGCCGCAGGGCCAAGTCCAGACGGATTTGAGGGCCGGGGCGCAACCCGCCCCGGTGTTGGCAGAGTTGCCTCCCGCCGTACGGGGGGTGGCCGGAGGGCTGGCTGCCCTCAACGGCCAGCTTGAGGCGGCAGATGCCAGCGCGCGCGTGGCCTGGGCGGTAGAGCGTTTTGGCAGCCGGCTGGTCTTGAGTTCGAGCTTTGGTGCTCAGTCGTCGGTGTGCCTTCATCTGGTGACGCGGATTTGCCCTGGCATCCCGGTGGTTCTGATCGACACCGGCTATCTTTTTCCGGAGACCTACCGGTTCATCGACGAGTTGACCGAGCGGCTATCCCTGAACCTCAAGGTGTACCGTGCGGAGCTATCGCCGGCGTGGCAGGAGGCCCGATTCGGGCGGCTCTGGGAGGCGGGTGTGGACGGCATCACGCGATTCAACCAGATGAACAAGGTCGAACCCATGGCTCGGGCCCTCGACGATCTGGGGGCGGACGCCTGGATCTCGGGACTCCGGCGGTCCCAGTCCTCGACCCGCAAGGACTTGAAGGTGCTCGCCGTCCAACCCCCGCGCATCAAGGTCCATCCCATCATCGATTGGACCGACCGCGATGTCCACCGCTACCTGACCGCGCACGGTCTGCCGTACCACCCCCTGCGCGACGAGGGGTACATCTCCATCGGCGACATCCACACCAGCCACAAGCTGACCGAGGGCATGGCCGAGGAGCAGGCCCGCTTCTTCGGCCTCAAGCGCGAGTGCGGCCTCCACGACGGCGCGCAGTCGGATTATCAGATCTAGCCCGGATATTTCACAGCCTGCCGACTGTGAAATTCCGGGCTCTGGGAAAACCGCGCCATGAAAGCCATTTATTGGGAAAGGTCAGGCAAAGACTGGGTTTTTTCGCGGTTGCGGAGTGTGTTTCGCGGACCGGTGGCCCCAGACCCTTCAAAGTCGCGTTCTTCGGAGCGCGGTTTTCCTTTGAGCCTGCATATTTTCACGCGGAAGCGTGAAATATGCAGGCTAAGCCATCTGACGGGACTCTCGTCGGCCAGGGTGACTGGCATCGCTCCCAGGCGATCAGGAACTCAGATCCCACCGGGGGCGACAATGAGACGTAGGAGCGCGTTTTGCGCGCGATTGCGCATGCGATCGCCTCGTAGGAGCGCGCTTGCGCGCGATTGCGCGTCGCCTGCAAGCAGGCTTCTACGATTCGGTGTCTGGATTCTCGAGTCATGGTCCCCAAAAAACCGTGCGCGGGTGGGCGTCTTGCCTATGCTCATGCGATGCCGGTGACGCAAAGGACAGCGACGCGGAGACCGTTTTGAGCGGGGCGCGCCCCAGATTCCGCGAGGTGCTCGCGATCCGGAACTTCCGGCTCCTGTGGATCGGGCAGGTGATCGCGTCGATCGGGGACCGGTTCTACCAGTTCGCTCTGCTGTACGTGGTTCTGAAACTCAGCCCACAGGAGGGTGCGGGGGTGGGGCGAGAGAGCGCGCGCGTCCTCTTCAGCGGGATGTGCCTGACGGTGCTGCTCACCCCGTGGATCGGGGCCTTTGTGGACCGGCACAGCCGGAGGGCGGTGATGGTGTTCGCCGATTTGGCGCGCGCCTTCCTGGTGCTGGCGATGCTGGGGATCTGGTACGCGACCCGATCGGTGCCACTGATCTTCGGGCTGATTGCGGTGGCGGGGCTGATGACGGGTTTCTTCATCCCGGCGCGCCAGGCGTCCATACCGCTGCTGGTCGGGCCACGGCAGATCGTGGCGGCCAATGCGCTGGTGACGACGATCGGCGTGATCGCGAGCCTCGCGGGCGGCTGCGCGGGATTCCTGGTCGCGATCTTCGGGGAGCGGAGCAGTTTCCTGATCGCGGCCGTGGGCTTCGCGATATCTGCGGTGCTGGTGGCGCGCATCGATCGGCCACTCGTCGCGGCGGCTATTGAAGGCGAGGGCAGGGCCACGTGGTCCGACATCTGGCGGACGCTGGCATCGGTGTGGCGCGATTCCGTGGTGCGGCTGATGTTCCTTCTCAACGGCATATCCCAATTCGTGGCGGGGCTATTTCTGGTCTTCGTGCTCGAGCGCGCCGCGAACGACCTCGATCTATCCCTGCTGCGGCGCGCGGTGTCGGTCTTCGCGCGATGGGCGGTTTCCCTGGGGTTCAAAGAACCGGTCGTGGAAACGCGGCTCCTGGGGCTGGTGCTGCTGCTGATGGCGCTGGCGGCGGGGCTGGTGACGGGCGTGTTCGTGTCGGGACGCTTCTGGAGACTCGCCCATTGGAAGGGGCTGCCCGTGATGATGCTGGGCGCGCTGGGCCTGTGTTTCGTGGGGTTCTCGTCCGCCACATCGTTTCTGGCGGCAGCGATCGGGTGCGCCGCCGTCGGGGCCGCAGGGGCCCTGCTGAACATCCCCGTGGACGCGCGCCTTCAAGCGCACGTGCCCGGCGCATCGCAGGGGCGGCTTTTCGCGGCGCGCTCGGCGTGGAATTACCTGTTTTTCCTGGCGGCGGTGGCCATCAACCTCGACGGGAGGCTGCTCACGTGGCGCGGCGCGGGCGAGATGATCGGGGACCTCGGTTGGTTTTGCGCGTGCGCATCCGTGGCATTCGCAATTGCGTTCCGCGCGCACCTCCGCGGCAGTTGGATCAGGCCCGCCGGTGGGGCGGGAGTCAGCGACTAGGCGGCCTTGTGATTCTCGCCCTCGGGGGCGCGGATCTTCCTCTTATCTTCTTCGTCGGCGGCCCTGTGGATCTCGCCCTCGAATTCCTCGCGGGCCTTCTTGAACTCGCCGATGCTCTTGCCGAGTCCACGCGCCAGCTCCGGCAGCTTCTTCGCACCGAAGAGCAGCAGGACCACGAAAATAATAAACATCCACTCGGGCCCGCCGGGCAGCCCTATCGCCAATTGAGGCATGAATTCCATTGCGCGGAACCCTAACACCCTCCGGATGGTTCGGCAAATTGAATATGTGCGCGTGCGCCCGGCCATCGGACGGCCGCCTATGCCAGAGGCTGGATCGAGAAAAGATTTAAGTACAAAAATGTCCAGGATTTGCTAAATTACACCTATGCAAAGGGTAACGTCGTCCGTAGTCCTGTTGCTGGCGGGAGTCGTGATGATGCATGGCCAGGCAAATGCACCATTGACCGACGTGGTCACGCCCACGCCTGTGCGACCAGCAGCCCCCCAAGAACCCGTCACGATCCAGATGGCGATCACCGTGCCGACCAATCCGCCGCCCGCACCGGCGGAATCCGCTCCATCCGCGGCCGCCCAAACGCCGGCGGCACCGGGCGTTACGGGCGATCTCACGGACTACACCGTGAAGAGTGGCGATTCCCTCTGGAAGATAGGCAAGAGATTCGGCGTTCCGGTCGATGTCATCCTACAGGTGAACGGGATGAAGTCGGATCGACTTTCGATCGGCCAAGTGCTCAAGATTCCCCCCAAGCAACCCAAGGTAGCCCCAGGCGCGCCAGCGCCCTCGTCTTCGCCCGCGGCCGCACCGTTGGGACCTGGCCAGTATATGGTCCGTCAAGGCGACACACTGTGGGACATCGCGCGGGCGCACGACGTGTCGGTTCAGGAGATCCGCCAGGCCAATAAACTGAAATCCAATGCCTTGCAGATAGGCCAGATCCTCACGATTCCACCGAGGGCGCAGGCCCCTGCGGCACCGAGTGCCCCAGGCGGGCGCCCTGCGATCATACCGCCCTCGGTGCCTTCGCCGCTCGTCGCGCCACCGCCGCCCACCGAGACGCCGCCGACAACTCCCCAGCCCGCCCCTAAGACCCCATCGCCCGGCGCGCAACGCGACAATGGGCCCGGCCGGGCGGCCACAATTGCTGCAGCGTTCTCCCGAGAGACAGACTCGTTGGCCGCGCGCCGCATTCGCTACGCGCAGCGCTGGCGGCCTCCCGGCGAACCGCAGGCGTGGGTCATGGACTGCTCGAACACGTCCCGCTACCTTTATAGGCGCGTGGCCGGTATCGACATCGGACGCACGGCCTCGGACCAGTATTACTTCCTGAGCCAGCGGCGCCTCGCATGGCGGATTCCCCCAGACCTTGAGGGCGATGCGCTGACCGCCTACCTCGCCGAGCGAATGCGTCCCGGCGATCTCCTGTTCTGGGAGCACACCTACAAACCCAAACGGAATCCGCCGGTGACCCACGTCATGGTTTACCTCGGCCGCACCCGAGACGGAAATCTCCTGATGGCGGGCTCGCAATCGCACGGCACGGGGCGCGACGGGCGGACCGAGGGCGGGCCCGACGTTTACCTCTTTGACCCGGAGGCTCCGGCGGGCGGCTATTCCACGTGGCTGGGTTTTGGGCACATCAAGGGGCGCTTCGTCGGATACGGGCGCCCGCTGGGACTGAGCGAAACTTAGCCCGGGTATTTCACGCCAATGCGTGAAATATGCAGGCTACCTGAAAGTGCAGACACCGAATCGTAGGAGCCTGCTTGCAGGCGATTCCATGCGCCAATCGCGCGCAAGCGCGCTCCTACGTCTCCTTTTCAGCCCCGCTGGTCCGGCAGCCGCCGGATGGGATCTGGCTCGATAATATCCGAAGGCCTTAGCCGAGCCGCCGCGTCGCAGTTTCCGGCGTTCTTTCTCGGCGGCGGGCCGGCCTACACGACCTCGGGCAGGCCCTCGGTGAGCACGCGGATCTGCGAGAGAAGCCCATGGTGGGCCGCGGCCTTCATGAGCCGCTCTGGGGGTTCGTGCATCGGCTCATAGCTTAGCCGATAGGTTCCGAAGTGCATGGGGACGAGCAGGCGACCCCCCAGATCCCCGAATGCCCTGATGGCCTCCTCTGGGGACAGGTGCACATCGCGGCCCGATGGATTGTCGTAGGCGCCGATCGGCATCAGGACTATCTCCGGTCGGCACCGAACGCCTATCTCGCGAAAACCCGAGAAGTATGCCGAGTCGCCAACGTGGTAGATCGAGCGCCCCTGATAGCTGATGACGAAACCACCGTAACCGCGGTGGCGGTCGGCGAGCACGCGCGCGCCCCAGTGCTTTGCGGGCACGAAGGTGACGTCGATGCCCTTGTGGCTCCAGGTATCCCACCAATCCATCTGGTGGATGTAGTGGAACCCGAGATCCTCGACCAGGGAGCGGACGCCCGATGGAATCGCGATGGGCTGCCGGTTGGCGACGCGCCGCAGGGTCGAGCGATTGAGATGATCGAAGTGGGCATGGGTGACCAGCACCAGATCGATGTTTGGCAAGTGATCGATCCAAAGGCCCGCGTGGCGGAGGCGGCGCACCACCAGCAGCCAGTTGGCCCAATTCGGATCAACCAGGATGTTGTGACGATCGGTCTGGATGAGGAATGAAGCGTGCCCGATCCATGTGAGGGCAATCTTGCCGGGGTCCACGGTCGGAAAAACGGGCTTGTTGCGCCGTCCCATCTTTCGGGTGAATATGGATGGGATGAGAACTTCGGTGATGAAGTTTCGCTCGCTCCAGTGCTTGACTCGTTTTCGGGTGGACACGGTGGCCGACTTTCGCCCGGCGCACGACATCGGCCGCGCGCTGGGATCTCTTCCAATCAAGTCCCCATCGGGCATTTCTGCAAATCGAATCGGCGGGGGGTGGACGTGAGCGCCGGCAGAGACGCCAAGCGCACGCTGAGGCGCGCCATGGTGGATCGGCTCGCGAGCGTGACTGCCGACGAGCGGGCCGCCTGGTCGCGGGTGGCGACGGAGAACCTCCTGGCGATCCCCGAGCTGGCCGCTTGTGGCGAGTGGATGGCGTTCGCATCCATGCCCGGCGAGATAGATACCACGCCACTCATCGGCGCGCTGCTCAAGGTGGGCCGTCGCGTCGCACTGCCACGGATTGCCGCGGCATCCAAGACGCTGGGCGCCTACTGGATCCGGGAACTGGGCGATCTGAGCGTCAACCGCTGGGGAATTCCGGAGCCCGAACCCAATCCGGAGGCATGGGTCGAGCCCACCCGCCTGGCCGCGATTGTGGTCCCCGGCCTCGCCTTCGATGCCCGCGGCGCACGCCTGGGCCGCGCCGGGGGTTACTACGACCGATTTCTCCGTGCCGCCGGGCGGGGGCCCCTGCGCGTGGGCTTCTTCTATGCCATCCAGGAGGTTCCCGTGGTGCCGCAGGAGGAATGGGACGAGGCCCTGGACTTCGTTGCGACCGACTCCGGCGTTATCCGGTGCGGGCGCGGGATCGCAGATCTCACGGGCTGAAAGCGCGCCAGGTCGGGGCGTCCCGTTGCGGGAGTGCTCGATCTATCGCGCGACGTGAATTTCGATACGGCTGTTCTTGCTGCGCCCCTCGGCGGTGTCGTTGGTGGCGACGGGCTTCGAATCGGCCAGTCCTGCCGCGGCGACGCGATTGGACTCGATGCCGCCCGCCTCCGAAACGAAACCCGCCACGACCCGGGCGCGTTCCTCGGAGAGCTCTTTGTTCGTGGGAAAGCGGTCCCGATACTTGGGACCCATGGGGATATTGTCGGTGTGCGCTTCGATCCGGAGCCCGGGCTTGCCCGAGGCGGAGATCGCACGAGCCGCCTCGCGCAGGATTTCCTTCCCATCCTCCTTGAGTTCGGCGGGCCCAGGTCCGAAAAGGCTACGACTCTGCACGGTCACCACCGGGCCAGCTTCCTCCTTCCTGATCTGCAACCGACCATTCTTCACCGCTGGTTTCAGCGCGTCCGACATCGCCGCGAAGACATCAACCGGGGCCGCAGGTTTTTCCTGGGCTCCGGCCGTTTCAGGTGGGTCCGGCCGCAGTTTCGCCTGGGCGACCGTTGCCACGACCTGGGCGCCGAGTTCTTTCACTTCCTTCTCGAGCCTGCCGCGATTCTCGAGCAGGCGCGTGGCCTCGTTTCGCCATTTCTCGGCCTCGGCCTTCGCCGCGTTGATCAGGTCGTCGCTGCCGCCCGCCTGCTCCCGCAGGTGCTCGATCTGGGACTCGAGCTTGCGATACTCGTCCTGCAACTGCGCGATGTTGTCGAGGGAGGACGCCAGCAGCTCGCTCTTCCTCTGGTGCTCGAGGAAATAGTAGCTGGCGATCCCGGCAAAGACCAGGGTCACCAGAAGCACGAGGGTTGTAAGACCCTTCATTTCCCCAGTCTACCCTGTTGGCCCGCTGCGCACAACAGCGGCGCGATCATGCCCCTCGCGCAAAAGGGCCGCGGTCAGGCGGGCCAGCGCGGCGGATCGCGAGATGTCCGCCATCAGGGCGGCGTTTTGCATCGGATCGGGCCGCAGTGCAAGGTCTCGCGATTCCCGTATCGCGCGCTCGACCGCATCGGCGTCCCCGTGGGCAGCGAAACGCGCCGCGCGCGGATCGCCCAGGCGGGCGGCGAGGTCGGCGACGTGATTCTCTCGCGGGCCGATGCACAGGAAAGGCGTGCCGAGCGCGATGATGTTGTAGATCTTGCAGGGGTGGACGAGCCCGACAAACGGATCCCCGATGACCACCGCGTGCAGGTCGGCAGCGGAAAGTGAGGCGGAGAGCCGTTCGGGGGGCTCGTAGGGAAGCGCGGTGATGTTCGCCAGACAATGGCGCTCGCGATAGTCGCGCACCTTGGCCCATCCGCTGCCACCGCCGATGAAGCAGAACGCGAACTCCGCATGCCCGTGCATGCGCTTGGCCACCTCCAAGAGGGTGTCGAGCGGATGGCAGGGGCTGTGGTTGCCCGAATACATGACAACCCATTTGTCCGACAGCCCATGGGCGGCCCGAAAACGCGCCCGGCCCTCGGGATCGAACCGGACGCGGTCGTCGTGCGGCCAGGGCGGCTGGACAACGACGCGCTCTTCGCACACGCCCTTGTCCAAGATCCTCCGGGCCATGAAGCGATCGAGGGCGATGACGGGGTCCGCGTTCCGCAGGCAATGGGTGGATAACGCCGAGAGCAGGCGTTCGGCGGGCGCGCCGGCGCGCAGCCAGCCTGCGGCCACGGCCTCGTCGGGGTTCAGATCCATGACCCAGTACGCGTAGCGTCCACCGCGGACGCGCGTCCATAGGGCGGGGAGGAGTGCCACTAGAGGGGGCGACGTGAGCGCCACCACAAGATCCTGTCTTGGCAACAGTGCCATGCGGGCGGCACAGGCCGCGAGAAAGCTGGCAAAATTCAGGGCGCGGCGCCATCGGGCACCCTTTCCAAGGGCGAGCACCCCGACGCGCTCGATCCGGATGCCCTCCCATCGCTCGCGCCGAGGAAAGAGAAGGCCTGGGTCGTCGTAGCCCTGCCGCCCCGTAATCACCGTCACGTCATGACCCGCCCGCGCAAACTCTTGCGCGAGGTCTGTCAGGACTTGCGCCGTGGCGACGACATCCGGATGGAACGTCTGGTTGAGCAGCAGGATCCGCTGCCTCCCAGATCGCTCGATTTCCCGCGACATCGAGACGAGAGTAGCCCGCCATCGGTTGCCTGCGCAGCCAAAAATCCAGACTGGCGCAGGGGGCACCACGGGGCAATGTTCCGGCATGCGCAAACGATTACGATGGAGTCTCATTGTCCCTGCGGCGCTGCTGGCTTTCTCCGCCTCGGCCCAGACGCGGATGGCGCCCCCGAAGGCCGGCGATGTGGCGCCCATCTTCAAGTTCCACAAGCGCAAGCCTGACCCGCAACCGCTGCCGGACCCCATCAAGCTGCAGGCCACCACTTTTTTCCAGACCATGAAACAGGGCGGGCCCAAGGTGAGGGAAGCCTACGACACCCTGCTGCGCGGCTCGCGGATCGGCGAGCGTGCGGAGAACATTGAGATACTGGTCTCGAAGACCGACGCCGCCATCCAGGCATACGGGACCGCGCTGGAATTCGATCACTACGACACGCAAATCGTGCTAGGCCGACTCTGCGCGGCCGATTTCCTCACCTGGCACGCGACGCAACCCCTCCAGTGGCGCCTCGTCTATTATCGGCCCGCGGAGGAATGGGTCCTGATCGACGTCCGCGTCTCCGACGTGGTCGAGGATCTATTCGAGTGACAGGTGCATTCGGCTTGAAAATTCCGGTTACAACCCATTTGCCATCAGTATCTGGGATATCGGGATGAGATGTGTGGCATGGGCATCTTGCCCATGGCTCCGTCGGGCGGCACCCGCGCCACGGGCGGGACGCCCGTGCCACAAACCAGGGGATTCTCGTCCCCGTGCTTCGACGGCCCGTCACCGCCCTTCCGTGGCATCCTGCAGCGCGATGATCTGGCGGGCGACCATCCAGCGATAGACATCGAACTCGGCCGGCGACCACAGCCCGTCGTGCTTGTATTTCTCCTGGACGCGGATCGCATCCCAGACGGATCGCAATTCCCCCTCGGCGGCGGCGGCCGCCCGCGCGGCGGTCCCGCCCTTGGCCTTCGCCTCGGCGATCATTTGCTCGAGCGTATGGATGTAGCGGTAATCGTCGTAGCCCTCGCGATAGGCCTCCCAGAGGACGACGGGCATGGGGGTGCCGTCGGCCTCGCTGCGGTTGAAGAAATCCTGGCAGTAACCGTCGAGGTAGTTGAAGGGGTCGCCGCTGCTGCTGGAATAGATCCAGGGGATGAGCGTGCGGAATCCCGAGCGCCAGAAACCGAAGCCGTAGGTCATGCGGGCGCCGGCGACGGGCGTGTGGTCGTTCTCGCCATTGACGTGGTTCGGGTAGCACCAGTACTCGACGTGCCTCGCCTTGCTGTCGGCCAGCACGGTTTCCCGGTCGGGCGCGAAAGGCTGGGTGCACCAGACATCGACGTGGGGCCGCATGGGCGCGAATGCCTCGACGGTCGGGTCCGCGGTGGAATACGTTCGCACGCCGGCGGCCTTGCACGCCTTCAGGACCGTGACCATGAATGCGACTTCGGCCATGCCGTGACCGGGCTCATCGACAGGGTAGTAGAGAAACTCCGGCCAGCCGCGGGCCGTGCGCTCGACCTCGATGGCCTTCACCATCCGGGTTATCTCCTCCGAGAATGCGGGCGGGGGATTCTTCACGCCTCTGAGGTGCGAGCCGTAGCGCTCCTTCACGTATTTCTCGTAAACGCCGTCGGTGTTGAAGCTCATCACGACGGGCCCGACGAAGCCATGCGTTTTCCACATGGCCAGCTTCGCCGCGAGGGGTTCCCAGCGGAATGCGAAGTTCCCGGACGCGTCGGCCGGTGGCGTGTAGATGGAGAGGACGACGTTGCGGGTGCCGTGCGCCACCATGTCGCGGTGCTCCATCTCGGCCTTGCGCCGAAAGTATTCTTTCGACGCGTCGTCCTTCGCCTCGAACATCAGGTCGAGGGGATGCCGATAGTAGATGCCGAAGATCTTTGACGGGTCCTCGCGCAGGCGGATCGGCAGCACGCGCAATTCGATTGGGATCTTGGCGGTCGCGCCTTCGCACTGGAAGGAAACCTCGCCGCGATAGAGGCCGGCCTTGGCGTCCTCGGGGATGCGCAGGGTGAGCCAGATGCGCTCGTTGCGGCCCGCTTTCAGATCGAGCGCGCCGAAGCGCTCGAGGATGTCGGGCACCTCGCGGTAGCGGCCCGAGACCGTGTAGTTGGGCCGCGCGCGCATGTAGCGCACGTGCCGGATGTCGATCGCCGATGGTGGGACGGGGCCGATCGCGCCCGCCGCCACCGTTGCCCCCCTCATGTCGCGGATCGGGCGGACGATGAAATTCGCGGGCTCGCATTCACCCGGTGTCGCAAAAACCCGCAGCGTCGGATCACAATCGCCGGGGCGCGGGTTGGTGCCGGGATACACGCACTCGAGATAGGGCCGCGTGAAAACCGTGAACCCCCGCGCCTTGTCGGCGGCACCCGGCTCGTGGGGAGGCCCCGCGTCCGGCTCCGGTTCCTCCTTCCATTTTGACCACTCTTCCGGCGGCAGCAGGAACGTCCGATCCTCAAATGGGCGGATGATGTCGCGCTCCACCGTTTCGGCGTCGGCGACGGGCCAGACCACGATCGCATTGGCCACCCACTTGCTCGCAGGATCGAATTCGATGGCAAGCGGATCGGACCCGGCCCGCGCCCGGAATCGGGCCGTCCGAAATTGATAGCATCCCTCGATCTGAACCCGACGTTCCTGCCCCCCAACCCTCACCGTGAAATCAAAATACTGTGCCCGAAGGCCGGGATCGCTCGTCCCAAAAACGCAGTATATCCCGTATTCGCCGGGTTCCACGCGCACCTGAAACGCGTTGCTGCGATCCCCGATGACCGCATCTTCCGTGATGGGGTTGGTCCAGATCGGCGGGGGCTCCATCGTCCCGCGCGATTTGATCTCCACCCGCTCTCGAAAGGCCTTCGCAACGGCCCGCAGCCCTTCGGCCGTCCGCCAGCCATGGCCGGCGCCGGCGTCGTATTGACCCTTGGCCGTCACCCGGACGAATCCCTCCCATAGTTCGGACTTCTCCGTGCCAAAATCAAAAAGCCCCGGCGCGGCGGTCGCGCACAGGGGCGCCAGCAGCATCGCGGCGGGGCCCAGCGCACTCAATCGGCGCAGGAATGGCGGCGTACGAGCGCGCTTGCGCGCGATTCCAATCGCCTGCCACCACGAAAAAAACTTTCTCGCGCAAAGCCCCCAGAACCGCCAAGGATGCCTTTGCGTCTTTGCGCCTTGGCGTGAGATCCGGGATTCTCCAATCAGCCTCATTCTCATTTCACCCATGGGGACTCCACCAGGCGCACGCGGCCCGCCACCTTTTCCGGGAGACCCGCGATGCGCGCCTCGATCTCGTAGTCGCCCGGAGCAAGCGCCGCGCGTCCCCTGTCCAACTCGATGCGATGCTCGCCGCGCTCCAGCCGGGCGGTGGCATCGATCAGACATTTGCCATCGTGGCGGAGGGAGAGGTTCACCTCGGCCCGCTCGCCCGGCTTCACGCCCGCGAGGCGGAAACGCACCGGGATGCGCGGCGCGTCGGCGTACATCACGGCGCATTCGGGCGAGAGGCCCACGAGGATCGGTTGGGAGGGGCGGCGCAGCTCGGGTCCCGCGATCAGCAGGTCGAGCCTGTCGCCATGCTGGTATTTCGATTCGGCGATGTGGAACTGGATTTGGCGAACGTCCCCGTGCCGTGGGATCTCGCGCAACGGGATGTCCAGCTCCACCCACTCGCCCTTGCGCAGTTCGGACAGGGAACGCTGGAAGGACGATGCCTTGTCCGGCGTCTGCAGGCCGAGGCCCACTGGTTCGCGCGGCAGTGCCTCGCGGGAGGTGTCGGCGCGCAGCCAGAAGTGCAGCGAGTCCCAGGCCGACCAGTCGCGCGACGGCCCTTCGGGGATGCCCCGGCCGAACCGCGGCCATCCGATCGGATACTTCGCCTCGCCCGCCGTGTGATCCACGGTCACGTGCCAATGCAGGCACGGGCTGCCATCGGGCGCCTTGTCAGCGACAGGTTCCAGCGAGGATTCCGCGATCGACCAGCCCTTTGTGTCCCGGGCGTCAAAAAGGGGCAATCTCTCCACGGGTGGGCTACCGACCGCATCCCGACAGGCCAGGAGACCAAGACCTATGGCCGCCGACCACCGGAGGGCCGCGTTCATGAGATGGTGAATGTTGATCGCCCTTCAATAGCAAACCGGGGCACCGGAAACCAGTTCGCTTTACCAGACTGCGCGTCGCAATAGGCTTGCCATTCGCCGATTTGCGAATATCAGACAGTTTCCCTTATGGCATTCAAAGACGTCACCCCCCCGGCGGGCGGCAGGATCGCGATACGCGATGGTCGCCTGCAAGTTCCCGAAAATCCCGTCATCCCCTTCATCCGCGGGGATGGCACGGGGCCCGACATCTGGCGCGCCAGCGAGCGCGTCTTCGATGCCGCGGTCCAGAAGGCCTACGGCGGGAAGCGCAAGATCTCGTGGTTCGAGGTGTTCGCCGGGCAGGCGGCCTTCGACAAGTTCAAGACATGGCTTCCCGATGACACCGTCGCGGCGTTCAACGAGTGCCTCGTCGGCATCAAGGGGCCGCTGACCACGCCCGTGGGCGGCGGGATCCGCTCTCTCAACGTGGCGCTGCGGCAGATGCTCGACCTGTACGTGTGCCTGCGGCCCGTGCGCCATTTCGCGGGGGTGCCCTCGCCCGTGAAACGTCCCGAGAAGGTGAACATGGTGATCTTCCGGGAGAACACCGAGGACATCTACGCCGGCATCGAGTACGCCGGCGGGACCCCCGAGGCGAAGAAGATCCTGGATTTCCTCGCGAGGGAATTCCCCAAGTCCTTCGAGAAGATCCGGTTTGGCAACGCCGAGCGGATCGCGGGTTGGCGCGAACGGGTGGGCCATGGCACAGACGAGACGCTCCAGGTGGGCATCGGCATCAAGCCTGTCAGCAAGCAGGGCAGCCAGCGGCTGATCTATTCGGCGATCGAGTACGCCATCCGCGAGAAGAGCAAGAGCGTGACCCTGGTCCACAAGGGCAACATCATGAAGTTCACCGAGGGCGGCTTCCGCGACTGGGGCTACCAGCTGGCCAAGGAGGTCTTCGGCGCCGTCGAGATCGATGGCGGCCCATGGTGCCGGATCCCCGAGGGCAAGCCCGGCGCGGGCCTCGTCATCAAGGACGCCATTGCCGACATCACGCTGCAACAGGTGCTCACCCGGCCCGAGGAGTTCGATGTTATTGCGACGCTCAATCTCAACGGCGATTACCTCTCCGACGCGCTGGCCGCGCAAGTCGGCGGCATCGGCATCGCCCCCGGCGGCAACATCAATTACGTCACGGGTCACGCGGTCTTCGAGGCCACCCACGGCACCGCCCCCAAGTACGCAGATCAGGACCGCGTCAACCCCGGCTCCGTCGTCCTCAGCGGCGAGATGATGTTCCGTTACATGGGCTGGATCGAGGCCGCCGACCTCATCCTCAAGGGCCTCGAGGGCGCCATCGCCTCGAAGCGGGTCACCTACGACTTCGCCCGACTCATGGAGGGCGCCAAAGAGATCAAGTGCTCCGAGTTCGGGGACAACATCGTGGCGCACATGTGACGTGGCTCACCACGAGTAATCTCAACCACGAAGAGCACGAAGGTAATTCCCGTCCTTCGTGGTTTGATTCCGACGTCGCTCAAGGGGCGCTCTGACTGGCCACGACGCGCATGAAGCGACGGCTGTAGTCCAGCCTTCAGGCTGCGGGGCGCGGGGCAGTCGATCCCGCCCGCCGGCGTCGCGGGCAGGATTGCCCGCGCCACGGCCAAGTCCATTCCCCAAGTGATGTCCCGTCCATGGGACTGTTGCCTCCGGGCCCAAAGTGCACTTGTGCTTGCCGGGCGGGGCGGAGCAGAATTCATGGAGCCCACACGCAATGAAAATCGCACGGGCCATTCGTCTCGGCGCTTTCGCGGTCTGTCTGAACCCATGGATTCTAAGGGCTGCTGCGCCGTCGGCCGACGAGATGGCGCTGGCGCGCGGCTGGGCCGAAGAGAATCTGGGACAATCCGCGAAGGCGTGGCCCTTTTCTTTCGTCTACGACGGCCGACCCTCGACGGAATTGCTGCGGTCGGGGCAAACCCGGCACGCATCGCGCGTGATCGACGCCGATCGCGTGCAACGGACGTCCATCTTCACCGATCCGGCGACCGGGCTGGAGGTGAGGTGCGTTAGCATCGAATACCGGGATTTCCCGACGGTGGAATGGACCGTCTATTTCAAGAACCGCGGCGACAAAGACACGCCGATCTTGAAGGACATCCTCGGGCTCGACGCGTGGCTGGAGCGCGGCCCCGGGGGCGAATTCCTCCTCCACCACAACGCCGGGAGTCGCGCCTCGCAGGCGGATTTCAAGCCGCTGGAGACGCCGCTGAGGCCGAAGTATCAGTTGCGCATCGCGGCTGTCGGGGGACGTCCCACCAGCAACGAGATGTCTTACTTCAACGTCGAGTGGCCCGGGCAGGGTGTCATCATCGCGGTGGGTTGGCCGGGCCAATGGGCGTCGCAGTTCACGCGTGACGAATCGAATGGCCTGCGCGTGTGTGTGGGTCAGGAGTTGACCCATCTCAGGCTGCATCCCGGGGAGGAGATCCGTGCCCCGCTGATCGCCCTCCAGTTCTGGCAAGGAGACTGGATCCGCTCGCAGAACATCTGGCGCCGTTGGATGGTCGCGCACAACCTGCCCCGCCCGCGAGGGAGGCTGGTGGCGACGCACTACGCCTCCACCTACGGGGGAGACAGGCCCAACGCGAGCGTGGAACTCGCGCAGATCGACGGCTGGGTCAGGGAGGGCATCAAGCTCGACTACTGGATCCTCGATGCCGGCTGGTATCCGACAACGAACCGGTGGATCGACACCGGCACCTGGGAACCGGACGCCGAGAGGTTTCCGCGCGGGCTGCGAGAGGTCGCCGATCGCGCGCACGCGAACGGCATGAAGTTCGTCGTGTGGTTCGAACCGGAGCGCGTCGCGCCGGGCACCTGGCTGTGGGTCAACCATCCCGAGTGGCTCCTCGGTTGCCCGAATGAGAGCCGCAAGGGCCCCGGTTTCTCGCCCAGCAGGCTCCTGAATCTGGGGAATGTAGAGGCGCGGCGATGGTTGACCGATCACTTCAGCAAGATGTTCGCGGAGCAGGGCATCGATGTGTACCGGCAGGATTTCAATACCGAGCCGCTGGAATTCTGGAGGGCCGCCGACGCGCCAGATCGGCAGGGCATCACCGAGAACGCCCACGTTATCGGATATCTCGCGTTCTGGGACGATTTGCTCCGCCGCCATCCCGACCTGTGGATCGACACCTGCGCCAGCGGCGGGAGGCGGCACGACCTGGAGACGCTGCGGCGCTCGGTGCCGCTGTTGCGCAGCGACTACTTCAAGGAAGCCATCGGCCAGCAGTGCCACACCTACGGGATATCGCAGTGGATTCCCAATTATGGTTCCGGCTGCGGCCTGCGCGACACCTACCACATGCACAGCTCGTTCTGTCCCTGCTTCCGCATCGGCTGCGACATGCGGAAATCCGATAACGATTACGCGCTACTGCGCAAGACCGTCGCGCAATTCCGTCAGATCGAGCCCTGCCTCATGGGCGATTTCTACCCGCTCACGGCCTACGGCATCGACACCAATGCGTGGATGGCGTGGCAATTCGACCGGCCCGAATCTGGCGAGGGTGTGGTGCAGGCATTTCGGCGCGGGGAGGGCGCCGAGCCATCCATGCGCTTCAAACTGCACGGCCTTGATCCCGCAGCCGCCTACACGGTCACGGATCTTGACGTTGACCAGCCGTTGCACATGACCGGTCGCGAGCTGAGCGAACAGGGCCTGCCCCTCAGTGCGCCGAATGCACCGGCGGCCATTATTATACGCTATAGACGCGAAAGCGTCGGAACGCCTTAGACGAGGAACAGGTGGCGGCCGGTTGCAAACAGGCCGAGCATTGCTACAATCATAACTGTCAAGAATCGAGAGTTGACCCCGCCCCCAGTTGCGGACTCAATAGCCGACTGCTTCCGCAGCTATACGGGATTATGCAAAACAACTTCCGAATGCCTTGAACAGCTTAAGCGGTCCTTTGACGCGAATCCTGCCCAAAAAGATCTGCAGAATCATTGAACTGTCCTTGTGCAATACCCGCAGCCATGCCTTGGCATCGGCGACTATACGCACATCAGCCGCGCCTGCGAGGCCTGAAGAAACGGTGATGGTTTTGTTGCTGATGGTAACTGTCGCCTCCGTCTGTTCAGCACCGGAAAAGGTGAAATGATACGTTGCCTGCAAGCCCTCCGATTTATGCCTCTGGAAGGCGCGCGGCATGGACTCGAGAAAGGCGGCGACGGACGGTACTCTGATGCCGTTGCCTACGCGCTTTACCTTTTTGTGCGGGAACTTCCGAACGACATAGTTTTCAGCGTCGGAGCAAGGGAGGACGTAGACCGTCTCGGTTTTTTGTTGGAGCGGCGTGACCACCTCCCCGATAAATTTCTTCTTGTCCGCAAGATACTGCCCGATCACCTCATCGCCCGCCGGGCAGACGGCCATGCAGTAGACCGACTTGTAGCACGGTCCACAAGCGAGGCTCTGCCACAGCGAAACTGTCTCTGCATCACTTACTCTGCCCCGGTAATCAACTGAACTCTTGCTTTCCGCGACATTTTCAACCCAGTCCGTGAATCCACCTATCAGGTCGCGATATGTATGTGTCAGACAGTTTATGGAGTTGAATACCCCGTCCGGACCTATGGCACCTGTCGGACAAGCAGCCGAGCAGAGCTTGCAATTAAGACAGGGATTGTAATCCAAGGGGGTGTTGTACTCGTCTAACACTGCATCGATAACTATGGTATTCAGCAGAATAAAGCTCCCGAATACCGGGTGAATAACATTTCGGTGAAGGCCCATCTTCCCGAGGCCGGCGGCAACGGCCACGGGCTTGTGCGACACCACATACGTCTTGCTGAGCCATCGGTCCATCTCCATCGGAAATCCGGCTGCCGGTGTCGCGGCTCGGATACCTTTCCGCTCGAGGGCGGCTGCAATTTCATGGGCAGAGTGGTTCAGCCTCTCCTCCACCTGATGCAGCTCGAGACTTGCGATGGAGCGGGCAGGCGATCTCAGGTTTTCCCGGTTGATCCGACCCACAAAGCTGACGAGCGACTTCGTCCAGGGGAACTGAGCGAGAATGTCCTCCTTCTCACCGGCTAACGACGGCCGATCGATTTCGACAAAACCCACGTCGTCGGCGCCGCATTCGAGGCACATCTTGCGCAAGTCGGTTGCGCTCAATTTTGGATTGGTAGCGTGAGCCGTGTTTGCTGCCTTTCTCTCGTGGTAGCGCTTGATTGCCGGATGATCGTTCTGATTTGTCATGTGTTCTCCCTGAGTTGTATATACAACCGCTGAGCAAAAAGTTACCCTTTGGGTCGTGCCGGAATTATTGCGTCATGGAGTTTCCGGACAGCGGCAACTCCTTCATCGCCCAGAAGTTCAGCCGCTTGTTTTTGCGCCTTTTTCCAGTTCCCATGTGCGGCCGCCATGAGTTTTCTGCCTTCCGGTGTAACGGTGATCACCTGGGACGGCCCATCGCCCAGTCCCTCAACGCTGATCCAGCCATTCTTCTTCATCCGGTCTACAGTGCGGCTTACGGTTGACTTCTCCATCATCAACACTCTGGCGATGTCCGCCGATGATGCTCGCTCGCTCAGCAAAAGCATGACCAGGATATTGGCCTGATTAGCTTTGAGGCCGAGAGGCCGTAGCGCCCTGTCGTAAATGCCGGTTATGACGCGGTTAAGCAGCCGCACGCGATACGCAATGCATTCGGCGCCAACTAATTGCGCAAGCGCTGAGGCTTCTATTTCATTCATATCTGACTGTGAGTTGTATATGCAACTCCATCTCTGGCTGATCTTCGTCTTTATGTCAATGCATAATTCTGCGAAGGCATCGGGGTCAACTCTCGATTCTTGACACTCTCCACGACACATGCGGGGTGGTCTGTGTTTCAGGCGGCCTTTTTAAGGCGCATCGGCTCGTTCGAGCCACCGCCGCGCCCATGCGGCGCCGCCCGAAATTGCGTCCAAGGCGGTCCTCGTCTGGTAATGTCAAGAATCGAGAGTTGACCCCACCTCCTCAAAAATCTGGTTCTGAACCGTCGCCGACAATACGTTCCAGTGGACTTGCATGAATCTGCCACATCTGCCAAACTCTACTTTCAATAGCGGGTCCTGCGACGCCGAGATGTCGGGGATGGAGAGGTGGGGTGGCGGAGAGGCCGGTTATTTTCGGGAGAGGCTCTCGTATGGCAAGAATGATGGGAGGCTTAGCGGCGGTGGGTGCCGTGATACTGCTGGCGCATGGCGCACTATTGGCCCAGGGCGATGACGCGATGAACGCATCCGAGAAGTCGCGAATCGCGCGGATTCTGACCCCTGTTGCCGAAACTGAGGCGAAGAAGCAGAGAGCCGTTGAAGGGCTAATACGCAAGTATGTCGCCGACCTGAAGTCCGCCGAGATCGAGGTGGCACGGAGCGGGGATCTGGAAGCGGTGAGGGCGGTCCGCGCGGAGCGGGAGGCGTGGGAGAAGGGGGAGAGCGCGCCTGGGTTTGATGCCGCGGGGAAGCGAGTGCTTGCCAAGGTGGCGACGTTGCGAAAGAAGTTGGACGCAGAGATTCAGGCTCTGGAGAAGGAAACGCAGAGGCTGTTGGAGCAAGAGAAGGCCAAGGCGATCAGGGCGCTGGACGCCATGAAAGTGGAGTTGACCCGCGCGACGCGGATCGATGCCGCCTTGGAACTGGACAAGCAGATCGGCGAATTGAAGTCGGGTTCGCTCGATGTTGCGCGCGCCGCGGCGGACCAGGCTGGTGAGAGCGGTGCCGGGACGTTGCTGTCTGGGGACACCACGTCGAAGCCGTCGGAGGCGACCAAAGGGCGGCCTTTCGTCAACTCGCTTGGTATGAGGTTCGTGCATTTACCCAGGACCAAGGTGCTGTTGTGCATCTGGGAGACGCGGGTCAGGGACTTTCAGGCGTTTGTTAGGGAAAGCGGGTATTCGTGGGGCGAGAAGCCATCCTTCGAGCAGACCCCCGATGATCCGGTTGTGATGGTGAGCGGGGACGACGCGAAGGCGTTTTGTCTTTGGCTATCGAAGAAGGAGGGACGCGAGTATCGCTTGCCGACTGCGGAGGAGTGGCATGCGGCAGCCGGCGAGGGCCCGTATCCTTGGGGCGGTGAGTGGCCGCCTCCTGAAGGAACGGAGAACATCGCGGGAGAGGAATCGAAGATCGGTGCCGCGCGGGATCCGCGAGCGCTGCTTGCGGGATACAAGGACAACCACGCGCGGACAGCTCCGGTGGGCAGCTACAGGGCGAACAAGGGGGGGTTCTACGATATGGGGGGCAATGTGTGCGAATGGGTCAATGACTGGCTTGCGGAGGCGGATTTCAGAAAGAGACACGATGGTGGTCGAGAGTTGAAGGTCGGCGAACTGGCAGAGATTCAGAAAGGCAATGGCATCCGCGTGGCCTGGGGTCAGGGTTGGCACTCATCAATTCGGGCGCGCTCGGATCATTGCTCCATGATGGGGGGGTCCGCAAATTACCGCTCAGATTATTGCGGGTTTCGCTGCGCACTGGCGGTGTCCTCGCGTTGAACCTCAGACCGACATGAGCATTCCATAAGCGGATGGATTCTTGGATCTTCGAGTCATGATTGTCGATCCACAAAGGGATAGTAGTTTCATGGTGTCTTCGTTGGTAAAGGTGGCCCGATCAATCGAAGGAGTATTGCGCATATGATGCGCGCGACAGGACGATTCTACGTGGTCGTGATACTGCTGGCGCATGGCACACTATTGGCCCAGGGCGATGGTGCGATGAACGCGTCTGAGAAGTCGCGAATCGCGCGGATTCTGACCCCTGTTGCCGAAGCTGAGGCGAAGAAGCAGAAAGCCGTTGAAGGGCTGGTAGGCAAGTATGTCGCCGACCTGAAGTCCGCGGAAATCGAGGTCGCACGGAGCGGGGATCTGGAGGCGGTGAGGGCGATCCGCGCGGAGCGGGAGGCGTGGGAGAAGGGGGAGAGCGCGCCAGGGTTTGATGCCGCGGGGAAGCGAGTGCTTGCCAAGGTGGCGACGTTGCGAAAGAAGTTGGACGCAGAGATTCAGGCTCTGGAGAAGGAAACGCAGAGGCTGTTGGAGCAAGAGAAGGCCAAGGCGATCAGGGCGCTGGACGCCATGAAAGTGGAGTTGACCCGCGCGACACGGATCGATGCCGCCTTGGAACTGGACAAGCAGATCGACGAATTGAAGTCGGGTTCGCTCGATGTTGCGCGCGCCGCGGCGGACCGGGCTGGTGAGAGCGGTGCCGGGACGTTTCGGTCTGGGGACACCACGTCGAACCCGTCGGAGGCAACCAAGGATCGTCCCTTTATAAACTCGCTAGGCATGCCTTTCGTGCCCATCAAAGGCACCAGAGTGCTCTTTTGCATCTGGGAGACCCGGATAAGCGATTTCAAGACATATTTACTGTTGGGTCTCGGTCGTCACGGATGGAGCTCGTCACCGGCGTTTCGACAGGAGCCGGATCATCCGATGGTGGTGGTTACATGGGACGATGCTAATGCCTTCTGCGCGTGGCTGTCAAAGCAGGAGGGCCACGAGTACCGTTTACCGACGGATGAGGAATGGGACAGGGCGGTGGGCAGAGGCAAGTATCCTTGGGGCGAAGACTGGCCGCCTAAGAAGAGTGTTGAAAACATTAGGGGCGATGAATGCAGCGTTAATTCACCGGCTGAGGCGAGTGCTAGGACCTCAATCTCCTACAAGGATGACCACCCCAACACCGCTCCCGTGGGTAGTTACATGGCGAACAAGGCTGGGCTATACGATATGGGTGGCAACGTGCAGGAATGGGTGCAGGACAGTTATACCGAAGCCGTTTTTAAGAAGCACAAAGAAGGGGGTGGATTCAACTTCGGGCCTGAGACGATGGCGGATATCAAGAAAGGCAATATCTGTCGTGTATTACGGGGAGGATATTTTGGAAGCGCTGGTGTCCGGTCTTCGTATCGTGGGGCGCAGCAGGCCAGTGAGCGCAGTGCCACTGTCGGGTTTCGTTGCGTGTTGGTTTTGCCTTCGCCTTGAAGGCGCTGAGCTTCACCCTGGCAACGGCATCTGAGACATCGGCTGGTTAATCCATTTGAGGCACTGGGGTGCGGCATCGGGGCGCGGCATCGGGGTCAACTCTCGATTCTTGACACTTTCCACGGCACATGCGGGGTGGCCTGTGTTTCAGGCAGCGTTTTCGAAGTGCATCGGCTCGTTCGAGCCACCGCCGCGCTGGCCGACACCGTCCGAGATGGCCTCCAAGGCGGTCCCCGTCTGGAAATGTCAAGAGTCGAGAGTTGACCCCAATATTCTGCCGCCCATGAGACACATGGGATGCGCTGAACGCTCACTCTGGCGGGGCGCCAGGCCGATCGACGGGCGTGATGGGTTTCTTGCCTTTTCCCTTGTCCTGAGATTTCGGCGCCGTCGCCGCCGGACCGGGTTTTCCGCCCAAGAGCATCATCTCATCCAGATCGAATGGCCCCGAGTACTGGTTCCCGCGGTTGAGATAGATCCGCAATATCTGCACCGCGTCGCGCGGCACCTCGCGGAATTCGTATTTCAGTTGTGTCCATTGCCCGGCCGGGAGGATCGCCTTGGGCTCATGCGAGACGAGGGTCAGGGACGGCCCATACTTCTCCTCGTCGCGTAGGCGGGGTTCGATCGCGCGAACCGGCAGATCCTTGTCCGGCCGGATCCAGAAGTTCAAACCCTCGCAGCCCGACCAGTCCTGGGGCCGCTCGAACGTTCGCATCAGGGCCGCGGAGTTATGCATGGGAGCCGCCTGCACGCGCAGGGCCCGGCGCGTATCGACTGGATCGCGATAGGCGGTCGTGAGGCCGCCCTCATCGCTCGCGAGGGTCCAGTCCGGATCCTCAAAGTCGTCCAACAGCGTTGCCCCGGCAGGCACCGGCGTGCGCCGTTCGTGGTTGGCCGAGGAGCCCGCAAAACCCTCCTGCCGCGCGAAGGCGGCGATCGACTCCGGTTTGGCAATCCACGCGGCCAATGTCAGCGAACGGGCCGGGACACTCAGCTTTTTCGGATCGGCTTTTTCCCACCGGTAGCCCGGCGTGCTGGGGCTGTGTCGGCCGACGCGCGCGAGCACATCGATGGAAACGAAGGTCCGCCCTTCGGTGGCCGTCTCTGGGCCGACGACGGAGAACGGGGCATCGGTATAGGTCGGGTTGCCGACGACCAGCAGCGTGTCACCGCGCGCGTTGCAGTACGAGGAGACGACGAGGCCGTCTGCGCCCTCGGCCCTCCAAGGATTGTTGGCCGCGTAATAGGGGATCCAGCGCGCCTCGGCGATGCCGAGTTCCTCGCGCAGCGCCAGCAGCTCGCGCACCGGGTGATTGCCCGGATAACCGGTGGGCAACACGTCGTGCAACAGGGGCAGCATCACGCTCTCGATCGGATTGTGATGCTCTTTGCGTGCGCGGGTCTGGAGGCTTTCCGAGCGATAGAACTCGCAGAGGAACAGGGCCAGCGGGCCCACGTTGCGTCCGCTGATCTGCGCCCGGAAAGCATCCAGCGTGAGGTTCTTGATGGACTGCGACGTGTATTGCTCCCCGTCGCAGAAGGCACTGGTGAATGCGGCCAGGGCCGGCGGACAGCCGCCCTTGTGATGCGCGTAGATCTCGCACCGGCCCTTCTCTTGACACACGAGCTCGTAGGCCCGTCGCCAGACCTCGCGCATCGACCAGACCGGGCAGTCGGGCTGAAGTTGGCCCTGCGGATCGCGCCATCCGTGGCCGTGCGCCTCGTTGGCGCAGGTCGTGATCACGTACGATGTATCGACGTAGAACCCGTCCATGCCATAGCGCTGGACGGCGGCACGAAGGTCCTCGATCTTCCAATCGATCCATCCCCGGCTGCCCGGGCAGCAGAAGACGCGGTTGAGGTGGGCCATCGAACCGCCGATCGATGAACTGACGCTCTTGCCCTTGGCCGTGATCATCAGCCAGTCGCGCGGCGTATCGGCCGCGCCCTCCTCCACGTGGGCGTAGGTGGTGTAGGCCAGCGCCGCCTTGCCCCGCTGCTGTACCTCACGCACGAGGGTCACCTTTCGGGCGTCCTCCTGCGGGTCATTGGTCCGGAAGGTCGCGTAGCGATCGGACATCGGCGTCCAAAATAGATTGCAGCGCACGAAGGACTGCAGTTCGTCGGGGCCCGGCGGCATCGAGAAGAGCTGCCAATGCTTCATCTCCGGCTGCCGCACCGGCGTCGCGATAAACCCAAGGCGATAGGTGACCGGTTGGCCGATCGACGTCGGCTCGCCGATGATCTTCAACAGCATCCGACCGGCACCGCCCTTATCCCTGTCGATCACGATGCGCGCGCCACCGGGATGCCAATCGCGGAAGGTCGCCACATAGCACGCCAGCCCAGCCTGGTCGTTCCCTCCCCAGACACCCGGAACGGTCTCGGTGACCTCGGCCAGGCCGGGCCAGAGCCCGGCCGGTGTCGCACTGAAGGAGGGGATGTGATACAGCACCGATGTCTCCGTTCGAAAGACCAATTCCACTTCCAATTGCTTGATCGTCACCGGTGACGAGACAGGGGCCAGCACCAGATCGCACGTGATGAATCCGTCGTACTCCACCGTCTGCGTCAACTCCAGGCGCAGCGCCCCCTCGTTCCAGGCTCGCTGCGCGGCGGCCACCGCGGGCGTCGTGCGCGCCCACTGCGGCGCTGGAGGGGACAGGGCCTTTCCGTCGAGTGTCAATGCGGCGCGCTCCAGGATGGGCCGTCCTGCCACGCGTGGGAGCGGCACCGCCGACGACAAGTCATAGCTCCGATTGCCGCAACCCACGGCGTTTCGTTCCACGGCAATCGCCACGAAAGGCGGAGGGACATAGGAGCCGCCCTCGGGCCGGACGGGCAACCTCTCCGGGCACGGTTCCGCCCATGCCGAGTGCGCCGCGATCACTGTGACAACGGACAGGAGGGAGTTTTTCGATGCCCGGCGGATCATCCTCGCCCCAGGGTGCCGCACGGAATTCGCACGGATCGTCTCAGCCGTTCCGATCATGCGAGGAGGATAGCGGGCCGCGCGATGGAAGTCGAACCGAAGAGGGCGGCCGAGGCCCTGGGGCGCATTTGCGCCTCATGGCGCGCCGCTGCCCCCCTGAAGCTTGCTCAGCTCCTTTCGTGCGGTCTCTTTCTGCCAGTCCATCGCGCCCTCGTTACCGAGAATCCTCTGATATGTATTTATCGCCTTCTCGGTTTTCCCGGTGGCGGCAAGGAGCTTGGCATACTTGATGAGAAGGCCGATGTCGTCCGGCCCCGTGAGTAACTCGGGATTCTTCCTGAACGTTTCCTCGCAGAAGGCCACCGCCTTTCGCGCGCTTCCGTTCTTCTCGTAGGCGTCGAGCAACTCCTCTCTCGCGGAGCGCACGAAGTTTGCTCTTGGGTATCTCGAGAGGAAATACTCCAGCAACTCGATGCCTTTGGGGATGTCATTTCGCTTATTGATGTGGGTGAGTGCAAGGCTCCAGACCGACAATTCGGCGGATTCTGTGTCTGGGCATTCCTCCATGATCCTCGTATGGAGGCCAATCGTTTTCTCCACGTCCGATTCATCGGTCAACGCCAGGAGAAAAAGGAGGTCTTGGGCCACGGCCTTCTGCTCCTCCAACGAGAGCTTTCGCGCCTGTTTCTCCGGCACCCTCACCTTTCTCTCACCCAACACCTTGATGGAGGCCTCTTCCGCATAGAAGCGGTCGCCGGGCAGTAATAGCCCTCCGATGGTGATCCTCTTGCCCTCGAAACGGCCCATATCTATCGGCTTATTGTCTCGGCCCAGGCATCTGATCTTATGCAGCGCCCCCTCGACGGCATGATCGCCGAAGTCGGTCTTTTCAGAAATGAGGACGCCGTTGAACACACACCCCGTGAACGTCACCTTCACGGGTCTGGAGGCCGATGCGATCGGGGGCACGCCGAGGCCCAGGATGAGGCTCAAAATAAGGACACCATTTCTCATTCAGGTCTCCGATAGTCGCGGTGGACGGGCCGGATCAATTCGTTCCCTGGGCAGCCATCACCCCGGCCACACCCTCCAATCATCAATTGATAGCGGATCGGGATACGTGCGTCGAGCGAGGAGTCGGGGCGGGGCGAAGGTCGACCACGGTTGATCTGGATCGCGGGCGCGTGCGCGGCCAAATGCTCGCCTCTTGGAATGTCATGTGGCATGATGGCTGGAAGTGGTATGTCTGATTCGAAGGCAGCCCCCGCCGGCGATCGATTCCGCCCGAAGGCGGCAGTGGGACCACCCGCAGGTTACTCGGACTCACGTTTTGGGAGCGGCGGGCATGCGCGATCCAGATTCTCGTCTCCCGCAGTGCGCGCAAGGAGACGATCCGCGTCCGGCATGAACCGAGTTCCGCTTTGCATTGCGCTGTGGGCGCTGCTTGCACCTGGGCTTTGGGCGCAGGTGGCGGCGGAACCCCGGTCGCTTGAATCCATGTACCCCGGGGTTCAGGCCCTGCGCGCGGCGACCAATGCGGTGGTGTGCCTCGTGGACATCGAGCACCCGGACGAGAGGCGTAAAGACCTCCGGAATCGTGCGCCGAAGTACCACGCGCTGGAGCGGGTGCGCCTGTGCATCGAACTGGAGACCGCGGGGCTGCCCTGCCTGCTGATTCACGCGTCGATGATCTCTTCCGAAGATCTGGCGCGCCCGTGCGTCAAGGCGGTCGTGGTCTCAGGTCGCAACAAACGGACCAGCGCGGAGGACGACGAGCGGATTCACGCGCTGATGCGCGAATGCCGTGCGCCGATGCTCTGCCTCGGCGGTGCGCAGGGACTGATGGCAACGGCCCACGGCGGCAAGGTGGGCACCATGCGCCGCCTCCGGTCCGGCGAGACCGACCCGGACCCGACATACACGCCGGGTGTTTTCAAGGAGGTCGGTTTCACCAAGGTGCGGATCATCGCGCGCGATGCAATCTTCGACGGCCTGGGCGACATGTTCGTCGTGATGGAGCGCCACAGCTCTGAGGTGAAAGTCCTGCCTCCCGAATTCGAAGTCCTCGCCAGCACGGACGAGTGCCGCGTGCAGGCCTGTCGCCATCGGCAACGTCCCCTCTACGGGATGCAATTTTCCCCAAACAGTTTCGACGAACTTCACACCGATGGGCAGAAGATCCTCCAGAATTTCTTCAATGTCGCCGGCATCGATACGGCGCGGCGCATTGCCGAGGCCCGCGAGGTCTTCCGCGCAAGAGCGCGCCCGCTGGTGCGGAAGGTGTGCCAGGACCCGGCCGAGCTGCACAAGCCGACGAGGCCGTTCGTGGCGGTGATCGACATGGAGGATCCCGAGGTCGTGGCGAGCCCCCAGAAGGGCAGCGGCACCGGCCTGACCCACGCCGGGAAAATCGATCGGCTCAGGAGCCGCATCGAGGGCGAGCTGGCGGGCCTGCCGTGCGTCGTCATCCACTACATCGAGGTCCGCAAAGAGGATTTTGGAAACCCGCACCTGCGCGCCATCGTCATCACGGGTGCCGGATCGCCCACCGCCGACCCGATGACCCGCGAACTCTTCGTGCTGATCCGCGAGGCGCGGGTGCCGATCATGGGCCTCTGTGCCGGGCACCAGCACATCGCGGAGGCCCACGGCGTCGCGTGCGCCACGATGCGCAAGCTCCGCGAGGGCGAGAAAGATCCCCACCCGCAGTATCATCCCGGTTTATTCAAGGAATGGGCCTTCCTTCCCATCCGGATCCTGAAGCGTGACCCGATATTCAATGGGCTCCCCGATACGCTCGTCGCCCAGGAGTATCACGTCGGCGAGGTCAAGGCCGTGCCCGAGGGCTTCGATCTCCTCGCCAGCACCGGTGAATGCCGGGTCCAGACGATCAAACGCCGCGACAGGCCCGTCTACGGCACCCAGTTCCACTCCGAGTGCTACGACGATGACCACCCCGATGGCCGCCTCGTGCTGCAGAACTTCTTCAGCATCGCGGCGAAATCCGTGTGTCACTAGCTCGAGAATAGGGCATAATGACCGAGTGGCGAAGGGCTTGCGCCCTTCGGCGTGGGCTGGGCGTTCGCCGAAGCCGGAATGTTGGTAAAATCGCCTCTGGCGATCGGCTTCGCTACGATTTTCCGCCCCGGTGGTCCGGCAGCCGCCGGATGGGATCTGGTGACTCGAGAATTCAGATGCCGAGCAGTAGGAGCCTGCTTGCAGGCGATCCCATGCGCGAATCGCGCGCAAGCGCGCTCCTACGCCTCCTTTTCACCCCCGGTGGTACCCCGAATGCCCGCCGGTAGGCTGTAACCGATACGGCACGGCCACGTATACGGATCGGGACATTCTCAACCCCCTGGGTGCCCACTACGGCGGGCATGGGAGGGTGATCATCGTTTCGCCGCCCCGTCCACCTTCTTCAACCACTCGATGCCATCGCGCACGAGGGCCTCGACCTGGGCGGGGCCGAGATGGTTGTGGGGGAAGGGATACCAGCGGATTTCCTTGGGGTCGCCGGCGGCGGCCTGGAGCGCCTCGGCGCAGGCGCGGGGGAGGATGTCATCGCCATCGGTGTTTTGAAAGAGCATGGGCCGGGGCGATATGCTCCCGACAAAATGGATGGGATCCATCGGGGCGAAGAATTTGGCCGCGAGAGACGTGGCCCAGAGCTGGAGGGCCGAGGCGCGCTCGCGCATGGGGCTCTCGGCGACGAGGCGGGGGAGGTCGCCGCCGGCGAGCGTGAAGATGGCGGCGCGTAGCCGTTGGTCCTTGGCCACCTCGCGGGCGGTGGTGATCGCGCCGAAGCTGGCCCCCCAGAAATATATGTGGCCGGGGTCGACGTCGGGGACCTCCGCGAGGGCGTCGACGAGCGCGCGCAGTTCCGGACCGGTCTGGCGGACGCGGCGATTGAAGCGGAATGCCTCGACGACTGGGGATAGCCCAAGTTCCCTGCGGTCGCCGCGCATGAGTTGTTCGGGGCAGAAGAGCGCGAAGCCCGCTTCCGCGAACAGTGGCGCGACGGGCTCGATATCGCGCGCGCTCATGCCGATGCCGTAGAGGAACACCACCGTGGGGAGCCGTCCCGCGCCCTTGGCGGGGGTGCAGACGAGACAGGGGATGCGGTCACCACCCGGTCCCGTGAATTCCATGTGCGCCAGGAGCGCAGATCCGCGCCTCTCGCGCTCGCGCACGACCGGTTTGCGCGGTTGATCGGACCGATATGGCGCCGGAGCCCCCTCGCTCCAGGCCCACCACGCCAGGCCGCCCAGGCACAATGCCACCAGGGCGAGAAACCAGAGAATCCGTCTGATGAGCCGGCGAAACATCACGGCATCGAGGCTGCGCAAGGTTGGCTCTTCCTGTCAATCGAGAGAACGACCGCGGAGGACGTTCGCTGGTCGTAACGCAACCGGTCGCGCGCAGGAATTGACCGCGGATAGCACGGATATCTCGGATGGGGTTGGGCGATCGAATTCGGATTATGTGCGGTCCGGCCGCCCAATGTCCAAGTTGCGCACGACCCGTCGCCACTGCAATTTTGATTCCTTAAAGTTCAAAAGTAGAGCCACGTCGAGATTCGAGATGCTCAAGTATCCGAGCATCTGGGCGACGTGCGAATCGCCGAAGGAAGAAACGACCTTGGGATCGGCGATTACCGTATCATCGACAATCAGGTCGGGGACCAGTTTGCCCACCAAATGACCCCGATAACGAACCGGAAACTCGCGTTGCTGGTCGATTCGATGTCCGCGGCTCTCGAGTTCCACCACGAGGGCGCGCTCGTAAATTCTCTCGTCGAGGCCGGGCCGAAGTGCGTTCAGCACGGTCATGGACGCACCGATTATGTCACGTGTGAGGTCATCGTGCCTCATGTCATTCCTTCCCCTGCCGGGATCGTCCGTGATTCCCGATCACGCGTCAACCGGAAAACACCCCATCCGAGATATCCGTGCTATCCGTGGTTCCTACGAGCGGGTGACCGGTTGCGGCGGCATCGACCGCGGGTGGTTGGGTTTTCTTCAGCGCGCAAACCGCTCGATGTAGCCCAACTTGGGTGGAACGATCTCGCCGCGCGCCTGGCGGTCGGCGTCGTGATAGGCGCCATAGAAAACGCTGTTGCAGTCAAGCCAGAGGGCGATTCGCTGGAGATCCTCCTCGGGGAGCTTACCGTCTCCGTGGCCCCCCTCGAGTTTCTTGAAGAGTCGCGAGGCCCGCGCGCCGATCTCGCCCGGGATCGAATACTGCGGCTGCTGGAAGATGATGCCGTTGCCACCCGCCATGCCCCACGACTGGTCGCGGAGCGCCAGATAGCTCGACGTCCAGCCGTTGTTGGGATGGTGGACACCAAACAGTTCTTCCAGGCGCTTGGGTTTCTTCTTCGCGTCGGGTTCGGTGAGAGTGGCCCGAAAATCGGGCAACTTGGGCTGTTTTCCCGAATGGCAACTGGTGCAGTGGCGGTCTAGCACTGGCTGGACCAGTCGGGCGAAGGTCAGGGGGTAGGAACCCTCGGGGCCGGGCTGGAGCTTGGCGGGGGGCCTTCGCAGCGCGAGCGGCGGTCCAGCGGCGGCCGCCATCGCGGCGCTCCGTTTGGATTCATGGCAACCGACGCACGTCAGCCGCTCGCCGGGGTGCGCATAGGTGCCCGAGCGCATCGTCTGGATGGCGCGACCCTTCGTGTCCAGCGCCTGAAAATAGAACTCGACGCCGGACGGCACCTCGAAATGGGCGCTGCCATCGGCCTCGACGGGAACAGTGCCCAGGACGCCGCGGGCCAGGGCCTCGCTCGCGTGGCCGATGTTCGGCACGTTCGCGTAGGCGTTGTCCTTCGGAAACATCTGGACCACGCGCAGCGCCGCAACTTTCTCGCCGGTGGGCAATGGCCTTTCGCTTTCGTAGATATTCATCACCGCAACCGTCGCGGTCAGGTCGTCGCCCGGTTTCCGGTCGGCGACGGCCTGCCGGGTGGCGATCGGGAGGGACGGTGGTCTGCGCCGCGGGCGCAGTGGGATCGGATCGAGGCACGGGATGTCGGGATCGCGATAGACAAGCACCTTGTTCCCAAAACTATCGACGAGATAGATGCCATAATTCTCTTGATCCGGGTCGTGCACGCACAGGTGGAAGTCCTCATCCAATGGCCACGGGGTGCCATAGACCTCGCCGCGCGGCTTGTGGCGACCTTTTTCCAATGGGACGCCCGGCGCGGCCTCGGCTTCGGGGAAGTGTGCGTCGGGGGTAATGCGCCGGATCTGGAGCATGCCGCCGTCGTCGGGCTGGCGCGGATCAATGAGGATCAGGGAACCGTAGTTCTCGCCGTGGTGCGGGGCCGCGGTGGCGACATACTTGCGGCTGGCCGGCACGGCGCGGAGGGCAAGTTCCATCCACGGGCGGGTCTCGCGGCGCGCGGTGTAATTGCCGTGCGGCGCGCGCGGGTCGCGGCCATCGGGGAAGCACACCCACATGTGGTGGGCGGCGTCGTTGTCGCGATCCACGTAATCCCACCGCGTGTAGACGATCATGCCATCGTTGTTGACGCTGGGGTGCCACTCGTTTGTCTCGTGGAAGCTCAGCGGGATCACGTCAGAGCCATCGCGCATCATGACGTGGAGATTTGCCGAGGGACACCAGCGCGCGCCGCAGCGGACATTAGACAACAGTCGCTCGGAGATGAACGCGATGCGGCCATTCGGCAGGAAGCAGGGGTCGAAGTCGTTGTAGCGCCCGTCGGTGAGCTGCAGGAGCCGGGAGCCCTCGCGTTTTGCCCCAAAGAGCGCCCGGATGGAACCGGGGCGCCTGAGGTCGGCCCTGAAAATGTGGTAGCAGCTCTCGGGGCGCCAGAAGTAGTGGCCGTAGTTCTTGGGGCGCATCTGGCATTCCTCGAGGCTCCAGCTCTGCGAACTCCAGTCCGCGTTCTCTGGCAACTGCCACTCGGCCTCGGTCCACGCGAAGGCGATCGTCTCCGCGTCGTAATCGAGGTCCAGGGCAATGAAGGAGCCATCCTGGAGTTTTCGGCCCTTCAGCCGTCCCCCGCTCACCACCGCGTCCGCCAGCACGTCGCGGGCCGACGGCACATCACCGAAGGCCCCCTCCAGCACGAAGACCCCGCCCCCGGGCTTGGCGTTGAAACCGAAGTACTGGTCGATCATGTGGATCTCGCCGCGTTCCTGCTTGTGGTGTTTGAGGAATAGGATGTCCCCGAAATCCAGCAGGGGATTGCGCAGGGCGATGCGGCGGCGCAGCTCGCAGAGTTCGGCGAACAGCGCCGTCGGGGCCGAGGGGTCCGCCGAGGCTTTCTGGCGCAACGCGCCCACCGCTGCCCGCTCCGCCGAGAGATCGGGGCCGCCGCACATCGATTGAAGGTGCGCCGCGAGCGCGAGCGTGCGGCGGCAGACGACGTCGAAGGGAGTGCGGTCCGACGGCTGGATCAGCGCATCGGCGCGGAGCGTCTCCCGCGTGAGTCGGGCATAGGCATCACCCTCCGGCTGCAGCTCCGAGATGGCCCTTTCCAGCAGCCCATATTCCGCGAGGGCGTCGGCGCGGCGCTGCGCGGCGAAGTCTGTGCCGGCCCCTAGGCCCATCGCCGCGGAGACGAGCAGCAGGAACCCGATGCCCGCGCCGCACCCCGGCCCCCTGGCCCATCCGCCAGTATCTTGGTCACGGGCCTGCGCCATATTCGTCATCATTTCTCTGCCTCAGGCCGCCGGTTCCCCAAGCGCCTCGACATCGGCGCGCATGCGCGCCGCGTCCTCGGGACCGAGATGAACGGCGCCGGCCCCGGCATTCTCCTCGGCATCCTCCGGCTTGCGCGCGCCGCACAGGGCGCAGGTGACGCCCGGCTGGGCCACCGTCCACGCGATGACGAGCTGCGCCAGGGAGCACGCGTGCTTTTCGCAGAGGTCGTCCCAGCGGGCGAGCATGTCCAGCACGCGATGCCGGTTTCCGGGCCGGAACCACGGGATCATGTTGCGCGCGGCCTCGGGGCTGAACTGCCGATCCATGCCGATCTTGCCGGTGAGCAGCCCCTGCTCCAAAGGCGAGTAGACAAGCGCGGCGATCCCCTGATCGCGGCAGTAGGGCAAGACGTCCGCCTCGATCTTGCGGTCCAGCATGCTGTAGCGGGGCTGGCAGGCCGCGAGGTCTCCCGCGGCCCGGTACTCGTCCATCTGGGCCGGAGTGGCGTTGGAGACACCGATCGCTCGGATTTTCCCCTCCGCCCGCAACTGCGTCAGACAGGCCATCGTGTCGGCGATGGGAGTCGGCGCATCGGGCGTCGCCTGCCAGTGTGTCTGCATGAGATCGATGCGGTCGGTGCCGAGCCGACGCAGGCTCTCCTCGACCTCGATGCGGATGGTCCGAGGGTCGAGGCTGCGGCGGACGGTCTTGCCACTCTGCTCAAAGAAGACGGAGCCGGTGCCGTCCTTCCACCAGAGGCCACATTTGGTCGCCAGCACGACCCTGTCGCGCCGGTCGCGGATGGCGCGCCCGACGATTCTCTCGCTATGACCAAATCCGTAGGCGGGTGCGGTATCGATGAGGTTGATGCCCGCGTCGAGCGACGCATGGATGGCGCGGATCGATTGCTCGTCATTGGTCGTGCCCCACCATGGGCCGCCGCCGATGGCCCAGGTGCCGAGGCCAACGGCCGTGACACCGATGCCGGATGATCCCAGACGCCGCATTTCCATGAGGTCGATTCCCGTCGAGAACTCCTCGATGCTGCGACCGATGGCCGCCGCCGGTCAAGTCGGGGCGATGGCCCGCGGCCCCGCACCGTCCCCCCGGCCGCCGTGCTTCTCGGACTCGAAGCGGCGGGCCGTCTCGGGATAGAGCTTGCGCGCGCATTCGGGGCAAATGCCATGGCTGAATTCGGCGTGGGTGTGCCTCTGGACGTAGTGCTCCACTCGGTGCCAGTAGCCCTCGTCGTCGCGAATCTGTTTGCAGTTGGCGCAGATCGGCAACAGGCCGCGCAGCGTGCGCACGCTCGCCAGCGCGCCCTGCAGTTTTCCGATGTACTGGTCGCGCTCCCGCTCGAGCCGCGTGCGATCGGTGATGTCCTTGCTCACGCCGACAAGTCCGACGATTTGCCCGCCGCCGTCGCGCAAGGGCACCTTCGTGGTCAGGATCCAGCGCGTATCGCCGGACTGTGATGGCCGAGGCTCGTCTTTGTTGATGATGGAGATCCCCTCCCGCATGACGCGCAGATCATCGGTCCGGTATTCTTCGGCCTGCTTCGGGGAATAGAAATCGGCATCGGTCTTGCCAAGCAGTGCCTCGACGGATTTGGCTCCCATGACGCGCGCCACCTCGTCGTTGGCCATGATAAATCGGCCCTCCGTATCTTTGGCGTACACGAGGACGGGAAGGTGGTCGAGGAGCGCGCGCAGCAGCGCGTGGGACCGGGCCGCTTCGGCGTGCTGCCGGCGCGTGTCCTCCAAGAGGTCGCGCAGCACTGCGACCGATTCCGGAAACATGGCGTCAGCCGCCCCCAGGTCTCCCGAACTCTGTTCGTTCGCGGACATGACCACCCCATCGCGCGGTTTGATGGCCGCGCCAAGGCATGTAAGCAACCTTGGTAGCCGAAAAACCCTCGGCACACAACATCTTATCAGCCTCGGCTCCTGCCGCGGGTCCGTGACGCCAACATTGCGTTGTGTCGCAGGCCTTCGCCCCGCCCGCCTGCCGTGCCGCAGGCAATCTTGCCTGCGGTGGCTGCCTGTGGCCCATCACAGGTTGGAGCCAGCCTTTAGGGTCTGTTTCGCGATATGAGGCCCGCTGCCATCCATCTCCGTGATGACCTCGCGGTAGGTCTGTCCTGCGGGGATCATCGGGAGCACGTGCTCCGTATAGGGGATGATGACATCCAGAACGTAAGGCTCGGAACTCGCGAGCATCCGCTCCATGGCCTTGTCGAGATCCTTCTTGTGGACCACGCGTTCGCAGGTGACGCCGAAGCTCTGGCACATGGTCACGTAATCCGGATAGATCTGCTTGGGGTCCCGCGGGTCCCCCAGGAACGTGTGGCCGCGGTTGCCCTCGTAGAAGCGGTCCTCCCACTGCACGACCATGCCGAGGTGCTGGTTGTTGAGGATCATGGCCTTCGCCGCGATCCGCTCGATGTGGGCGGTCGCGAGCTCCTGGATATTCATCAGGAAGCTACCGTCCCCATCGATGTCGATGACCTGCCGGTCTGGGCGCGCGACCTTGGCGCCGATGGCGGCCGGGTAGCCGAACCCCATCGAGCCGAGGCCCGCGGACGTGATGAACTGGCGGGGCTCCGTGAAATCAAAGAACTGCCCAGACCACATCTGGTGCTGGCCCACGCCCGTGGTGATGATGGCGTCGCCCTTGGCGATCTCCCAGAGCCTGCGGATGGCGTACTGCCCCTGGATTACGTCCGGGGTATCCTTGAAGTGGAAGGGGTGCAGGCGCTTGCGCTCGGCGATGTGGTCGCGCCACTTCTTGAACCGCGCGGCGCCCACGGGCGTCGCCCCAAGGAGCCGGTTGAGTCCGCGCAAGGTCGCCAGCACGTCCGCCTGGATCGGCATCTGCACCGGCTTGTTCTTGTTGAGCTCGGAGGCGTCGATGTCCACGTGGACGATCGTGGCGTTTTCAGCGAATCTCTTGACGTTGCCCGTGACCCGGTCGTCGAAGCGCACGCCGAAAGCGAGCACCAGGTCGGCCTCGTTGACGGCTTCGTTCGCGTAGACGGTCCCGTGCATCCCCAACCACTTGAGCGCCAGCGGATGGGTCTCGGGGAAGCAGCCGATGCCCATGATCGTGGTCGCCACAGGTATGCCGGTGGTTTCGGCGAAGCGGCGCAATTCCGCGCAGGCGTTGGCCGTGATGATGCCGCCACCCACGTAGAGCGCGGGCCGATTGGCCCGGGCGATCAGGCCGACGATCTCGCGCAGCATCGCCGGGTCGGGTTCCGGCGGCATCCAGTAGCCGGGCAGATCGGGTGCCTTCGGCATGACGACTCGCCCCTTGCCCTGCTGGAGATTCTTGGGAATGTCGATCACCACCGGGCCCGGTCGGCCGGTGCTTGCGATGTGGAACGCCTCCTGGACCACCCGCGGGATTTCCTCGACCGAAGAGATCAGGTAGCTGTGTTTGACGATGGGCATCGTCAGCCCGAAAACGTCGGTCTCTTGAAACGCGCCGCGGCCGATCATGTGCTGCGGGACCTGGCCCGTGATCGCCACCATGGGCACGCTGTCCAGTTGCGCGTCGGCGATACCGGTGACGAGATTGGTGGCGCCCGGGCCGGAGGTGGCCATGCACACCCCCACCTTGCCGATCGCCCGGGCGTAGCCCTCGGCAGCGAAGGCCCCGCCCTGCTCATGCCGCGGGAGCACCGTGCGTATCTTCTTGGATCGGGTCAGCGACTGGTGGATCTCCATGCTGGCCCCGCCCGGATAGGCGAAGATCGTGTCCACGCCCTCGCGCTCAAGGCACTTGATGAGGAGATCGGCCCCTTTCAGGGGTTCATCGCCGCCAGCCGACGTGGCCGCCGGACGCGGATTGGCTTTGGCTTTCTTAGGCATGGGCGAGAAATATTAGCCTTCTGGAGGCCCGTTGCAAAGCCGTTTCGACGCGCAGGCGCGCGACCGATGGGATGGTGGTGGTACCCGTTTCAGGTCAGCGCCGTCCCCGGCGCACGCCGGGGCGGCGTCGGCCAGAGTCGTCCACGCGCCGGATTATTCAGGGTGAAACTTCTGGGGGCGGGGCCGTTTTGGACTGCGGTGGCAGAGCGAAGCGGCGACACCGCTTTTGCCCCCGGCGGAGCCGAAGCCGATGGTCCCGGCTCGCGCTTCGCGCGCTGCCAAAGCGGTGGCGCCGTCCGGCGGTTGCCGGACTCTGCCACCGCAGTCCAAAGCCCTCCCGGACCGGATCCTGGGTCGAGGCACGAGCCGCGCCCGCGAACGACGCTCGAAGTTTCAGGTCAGCGCCGCCTCCACCTCCGCCACTCGGTCCACGCAAAACCGGCGAGCAACGGCACCCACATGCACGCCTTTTCCAGCGGGGGTTGGACCCACGGCCCTCCGTCCTGCACCCGCTGCTGCAGCCAGAAATAGATGAATCCGCTGGCCCCCACGAGCCGGAAGCCCCAGTTTCGGGTCGCGGCCACGAACGGCGCCGCCCAGGTGAAATACCAGCCGTGCACCATCGGTGCGAACGCGAGAAACACGACGAAGAAGCGTTCCGCGCACACCGCAAATGAAGACGGTCGGCGGAACACCGGCCACAGCGCGAAAAGCAGCATAACGCCGAATGGGGCGTTGATGCCAAAGATCGGCCCGAACAGGCCCCGGAAGATGGCGGGGATCAACTCGGCGCTCCTCGCCACCATGGTGAATTCGCCGGGTGGCCTTGGCCAACCGCGCGTCGTCAGGGCGAAAACAACCATTGCGCCCACCACGGGCAGTGCGCCGAAGGCGAGGTAGGTGATCGCGGCCCGCCGCCCGCGCTCCCTCCAAAGCCGTAGCGCGCCCCACGCGAGCAGGGGCGCGGAGATGAGCTTCACGGCCGCCGAAACCCCGATCCATACCGCCGATCCCGCCGAAGGGCCGCGCGATGCCCTAACCGCGCGCCACGCGAGCACCAGGCCGAGCACAAACCAGCTATCAAAATGCGCGCCGCCGGCAAATGAGTAGATGACGAGGGGGTTCCACGCCCACGCGGTCGCGCGCCGCCGCCCCCACCATCGAGCCAGGATGACGCAGATCGCGAGGTCGGCCACGAGGTACGCCAGCTTGAAACCCAGATGGCCCAGGCCGGTGGCATATAGCAGGCGGAAGCCGAGCTGGGTGATCGGGGGATAGATCGTCGTGATGGACTGGTGTTGCACGTGCCGCCAGATCTCTCCCCGCAAGGGGCGCAATTCGTCCGACTCGGGGGCCAGGGCATACGGGTTGAATCCGGCGTTCTGCACCTTGCCATCCCATTCGTACCGCCAGACATCATCGCCGGGTTCCATCGGGAGCAGGATCAGCCGCGCGCCCAACGCCACGCCCCAGAACCACACCGGCGGAAACCGGCGCACCAGCAGGCACAGCAGCCACCCGGCCGACATCACCGCGGCACCTCGCATGAAGGGCGGCGGATTGCCGTCCGCCAGCAGGTCGCCGTGCGGCATCATCATCAGCGCGCCGCCGAGCAGCAATAGCCCCGAAAGCCACCGCAACGCCAATTGCACCCAGGGCTTCGCCAACGCCCCGCCCCACCATGCTGTTTTGCCCTTCACCGATCACCTTTCTGGGCTACATTTCCCCGCCCATGGGAAAACTGATCGCCATAGCGCTGCCGCTGGTCGCCGCGACCTCCGCGGCCCTCGCGGACCTCACGCTAGACTTTGCAATAGAGGCCGGCGGAGAAAAACACCAGACCCGCATGTCGATCGCGGGGGATCGGCTCCGATTCGATGCCGCCCAGGGCTCCACCATCGTGCTCCCGGCCGAGAAACGGGTGCTGATGCTGTTTCATGGCACGCGGACGTTCGCCAACTTCCAGCAGGACGATGTCCTGGGCGGGCTTGCCGAATTGGCCCCGGCTCCGGCCGGCGGCTCTCCAAAGATCACCCGCACGGGTGAAAAACAGACCGTCGGCGATTTCGACTGCGAGAAAGTCGTCATCAAGGAGGCCGATGGCGCCAAAGAGGAACTCTGGATCAGCCCAAAGGCACCGCCGATCGCGCTCGCAGCCGGCACCCGAGGGCAATCGCTCGACAAGCTGGGCATGGGCTTCGCCCAGACGTGGAAGAAATGGTTTTCGGGCGATCCGACTCTCGCCAATATTCCCGTTCGCTCCATCACCTTCGACCCGTCAGGGAAAGAACTCCAGCGCACCACGCTCATTGCCTTTAACACGAACTCCGTGCCCCCGGAGACATTTGCGCCGCCCCAGGGTTACTCTCAGCAAGAGATGCCGCTGTTCGGCCTGCCGTCCGAAGGCAACGCCGATGATATGGATGCGAAGATGCGCTCCCTGGATGACGCCATCCAGCGCCTCGACGGCGAACTGAAGAAACTCGAGGGTCGCGGCCCGTGACGTCAGATCGTGCCCGACGCGACCGTGACGGCTGTGCCACCGCATCTCTGCGGCAGAGGAAGACCTTCGGAGCGATGCCCTTGCCCCTGCGGCCGGGCAGGCGTGACGCGGGCAACCCTGCCCGCGGCGATGGCTTGGGCGGGCACCGGCAGACAGGATTGTTCGCCTCACGGTGCGTGCCGGTCCCCGGTGCCGATCCCCAGTTGCCCGCTGGGCCCGCGCGGAGCCGCTTCTCGGGCGAACGAATTCTCGAGCTGGACCGACCCATACGCGCCCTGCTCGGCTTGTGCCTTGCCCTTATCCCACTGTGCGCCACCGCGGCGGCGCCGCGCAAAACCACGACCACGGCCCCGGCCCCCAAGGCGCCGCCCCTAAGGGTGGTCAAGCTCGACGCCTACCGAAAACAGGTCGGCGCCAACCCGGATCTGGAGCTGGTCGATCTGGCCAAGTTCATCCCCGGCATCCAGCTCGATCTCCGCTATGCCACGCGAAACAACTTCATGGGCCGCCCCCTGTATGACACCCCGCGCGCGCTGCTCCGTCGCCCCGTCGCCGAACGCCTCCTGAAAGTCCAGGCAGCCCTCGCCGCGCGCGGCATCGGCCTCAGGATCTTCGATGCGTATCGGCCGTATTCGGTCACGGTCGAGATGTGGCGATCAAAGAAGGCAGGGGCCCTCTACATCTCACCGCCCTCGATTGGCTCACAACACAACCGCGGAACCGCCGTCGACCTCACCCTCTTCGATCTGAAGACCGGAAAGCCGCTTCCGATGCCCACCGATTTCGACGAGTTCTCGCCGCGCGCCGCCCACGCCTACACGCAGCTGGATCCGCAGCGCATCGAGAACCGCCGCATCCTCAAGGAAACCATGGTCGCGAACGGCTTCTACCCCCTGCTCCGCGAGTGGTGGCACTATGGCTACCGCGACTGGCAGCGCTTCGACGTCCTCGACGTGCCCCTCGATGCCGTGCCCTAAGCGAGAACAGCTTCATCGGAAAGCACGGACTCACACAAATGGATACGTCTGAGGAGGGACACGCGAGCCGTGGCGGCCGACCGTGAGCGGGCCGTTTTCCCAATGACCCCCGCTGTCTCCGTCATCCTGCCCGCGCGCGATGCGGCGGCAACGCTGCCCGCGGCACTGGATAGCCTGCGGGGCCAGACGTTGCGCGAAATAGAGATCCTGGTCATCGATGATGGTTCGACCGATGCGACGCCGGACATCGCCCGCCGCGCCGCGAGCGACGATCCTCGCGTGATCCCGATTCGCGCGAGCGGTTGCGGAATCGTCGCCGCCCTGAATCAAGGCATCGCGGCAGCGACCGCACCCCACATCGCGCGGATGGATGCCGATGACATTTCGCATCCGGAGCGACTGGCCCGCCAGAAGGCCCATCTCGATGCTTGCGCCGACGCGGGTCTCGTCGGATGCCGCGTCGCCTTCGGCGGGGACGCCGTCGCGAGCCGCGGCTACGCGCTGCACGTGGACTGGATCAACGGGCTGCTGAAGCCAGAGGAGATCTCCCTGCACCGATTCATCGAGTCGCCCTTCGCGCACCCGAGCGTCATGTTTCGACGCGAACTGCCCGCGCGCCACGGCGGCTATCGGGAGGGACCCTTCCCAGAAGATTATGAACTCTGGCTGCGATGGCTCGGGGCCGGCGTCAAGATGGCCAAGTTGCCGGAGGAATTGCTCGTGTGGAACGACCCGCCCGCGCGCCTGTCGCGCACCGATGCGCGATATTCCAAGGAGGCATTCTTTCGTCTGAAGGCCGAGTACCTCGCCCGTTGGCTGGCAAAGCATAACCCGCGCCACCCCGAGATCATGACATGGGGTGCCGGGCGCCTCGCGCGTCGCCGCGCCGAGATGCTCCTGCCTCATGGGATACAGATCGTGAGCCACGTCGATATCGCCCCACGCCTGATCGGCCGACGCGCCGTCGGCCGCCCCGTCGTGCACCCCGACGAAATCCCGCGCGATGCATTCGTCGTCGTGTTCGTGGCCTCCCGTGGGGCGCGCGATCTGATCCGGGCCCGGCTGGAGGCGGGGGGACGAGCCATGGGCAAAGATTTCATCTTGGCGGCGTGAGCGTGCTCGCCTCCCGAGGATTCGGATGAAGCACGGCAGGAGCCTGCTCTCAGGCGAACCGAACTGAGTCGTGGCGCAGGCAATCATGCCTGCGCCGTCGACCTTGGGCGGATGCTGGCGGACAGGATTGTCCGCCCCACGGGCCTGATCGCAGTGCGAGGCTTCAAATCAAGTTACGCCACGCGCCGGAGGATGCGCAGCGCGCGGGGCCCGAGCCTCCAGACATTGCTTGCGGGACCGGAGCGGCCGCGAGTTCCGCGCTCGCGGCGGACAGCGGGGCGGCTGGCATCGCGGTTGCCAGCAGACCCGCCCACGAACCCGTCTTCAGGAACTCCCGCCGGTTCATGACCAGATTCCAGGCCATTGCCTCGACGTCGGCGACTCACGGAGACGCGGTACGGCATTGGGCCGCCGTATCAGCCGGGAGGGACGCCGGCCCCGGCGTCCGCCATCCACCAGCACGCCCGCGAACCACGGCCATCGCGGCCCGCGAGGCGAAAGTGTCTCAAAATCTCTGAACAGCGCCGCCTGACACAGGCGGCCTACAAATTTTGTAGGGCATCTCTGTGAGATGCCGTGCATTGTCGGGCGCCGCACGCCATTGGAAGTCCCCTCTATCAACAGATGGGCATTGATTGTTGGGTGTTCCGTGTTTGGCGTTTGAGTTTTGAGACAACCTCAGGCCGCGGGCCCTCCCCAGGATGCTCGCATGGCGTGTCTAAGATCGTAGATGGCGTCTCTGTGAGACACCGGCCGCGGAGGGCGCTGCCTCGTGACAGCTGCACGCCCATGTGTCACTCCGAGAACCCTTCCGGTGGTTCGGCGCTGATCGGTGGAAAAAGGCATGGGTTCAAGCTCACGTTCCTGTAGGTTGGCGAGGGAGAGTTTCCACGATTGAAAGCGCATCAAAGGGGCCCTCGATATCAGATCGCCGCCGCGCTGCTGGCCGCGACGGTTGCGATGGGGGCGGACGAGGCGCGGCCCGTGAATCCGCAGGAGACTGGGCGTGCCCCGGCGCCCGGTGTTCCGCGAACGGTCGAAGACCCTTTCAGGATGATCATCCGGCTGTGGCCCCACCATCATGCGGACAAACAACTCCTGAAAGAAAGCCTCGCGGCTTTTTCGCGGTACCGGAATGCCTGTGATGAGGTGTGGTTCTGCACCGAGCCGGGCGCCACACCCATCGAGAAACATCGGGAATCGGCCAGGCTGATGTCCGAGGCGGCAGAGGAAATGCGGAAGATCGGCGTTATCCCGAGCGTGCAGATCGGTTCAACGATCGGCCATGCCGACGGCTTTTCGGCCGACGCCCCCCTCCTGACGTGGGGAACCCTCGTCGATTCCGGTGGCGTGAAGACCAAACAGTGCAGCTGCCCCCGCCAACAGGCGTTCCTGGCGCATATCAGGGAAACGGCAACCCTCTATGCCGCTTTCAGACCCGGCATGGTTTGGCTGGACGACGATCTGCGCATCGCGCGGCACAGCCCCGCTCGGGATGGCTGTTTCTGCGAAACGTGCATCGGCCTATTCAACCGAGAGACGAAGGGGGCGTGGACGCGAGAGACCCTCGTCGCGGCGATGGCTCGCGGCGATGGTGCGGCGGCGCTGCGCGACAGGTGGATCGCGTTCGGGCAGGACAGCCTCGCGGGCGTGGCGCGGGCGGCCGCACAGGGCGTTCACGCCGTATCACCCGATACGCGAATGGGCCTGCAGCATTACAACGGGCATGGCGACCTCTTGAACGGCTACGACTGGAGACCGATCTTCCGGGCATTCGAGGAAGAGACAGGATGGACCGCAGGCTCGCGGCCGGGGAGCGGATTCTACAACGATCACGCGCCGCGCGGAATGATCGAAAAAGCGTTCGGCATCGCGCGGCAAATCCGACGGCTCCCGCAATCGGTGCAGTGCATCGCCCCAGAGGTCGAAGGATACAAACACTGGGCGACGGGTAAGTCGGCGCACGGTTTGGCCGTCGAGTCCATGCTCTACTTGTCCATGGGCGCGGACAGCCTCTCGTATGCCATACTCTGTTCCGCGGTCGAACCGATGGAATGGTACGCGTCGACGTTCTTGGAAGAACTTGCGGGCTGGCGACCTTTTTATGAGACGTACGTCCACTTCAATGCCGGATCTCAACCGGGCGGCGTTCAACCCTTCATGAGCAGGCAACACGCGAAACGACCTTTGGGCGCGCGCGAGGACGCTCGGTCTTGGATGACGGCCAAGACGGGACAGGCGGCGAACGAACTCGCCGTGCTGGGGCTGCCGCTGTGTCCGGACGGGGCCTGGCCAGCCGCCTTCATGCTCGATGCCGAAGCGATCGATGGCATGACGGATGAGGATGCCAAGAATGTGTTTTCGGGCGGCGTGTTGGTCGACGATGCCGCCTGGGGCAGGCTCGGGGAACGCGGCATGAACGCCGGTTTCAAAGCGACCGAGTTGCCCACCGCGATGGCGGATGTGCGCGGTTTCACGACACCAGGGGGCGGCCGTGTTGCCCTCGTGAGTTACAGCACCTCGGTCAGCGCCGCACAGCGAAATCAGCTCTTGCGCGCCGCGGATTGGGTGGCGCGGGGGCACCTCCCAGTGGTGATCGAAACAATGGCCCAGATGATGCTGGTTCCGCGCGTCACGAAAGATGGTTGCCTGCGCAGCGTCACGGTGCTCAACGCGTCGATCGGCACGCAGAAACCGGTGACGCTCCGCCTCCGCGGGTGCAGAGAGACGCTAACGACACTGTCCTGGATCCTGCCCAACGAAAAACCGGTGACGCTGCCGATTCGCCGGGAGGAGCGCGACGCCCTCGTGACGCTCCCCACCATCGGCCCATGGCAGATCGGCTGGATGCGGCCCGACGATCTTTGACCTGAACCTTCGCCAGCGTTTGGCGTCTCGCAGAGACGCCCCACAAATCTTGTGGGCCGCCTGTGTCAGGCGGCAGTGGGTGTCGAGTTTCCACATGAATGATGCGGCGCCTCTGGGCGCCGGCGGCGGCGCGAGGGGGGACAGACCGAAAGATGGCAGGCTCGTGGCGCATTCACGGCTGAGCCCGCCCCCGTTCAACCGCCCCTGACCATCCGCAAGACCTGCCCGACGTCGAGGGTGCGGGCCTTGTCCGCGATCTGGGAGGCGTATTGGGCCTGGAGCTGTTTTCCCTCCCCGAGCATGTTGGCGAATGTCTGTTTGAGCAGCGCCATGTCCATGTTTCGTCCCGCGGCATAGTAGCGGCGCGCGACTTGGCCGAGCGCGTAGGTCGTGGCGAACGAGAATGCGGCTCCGGTCGCGGCGCTCCCGAGACGCCCGACGAGCTTGCCCGCAACCGCGCGAAAGATCCCGCCCACGAGCTTGCGGCCGACCTGCTCGACGTACTGTGAAGTGAGGCCGACGCCCAGCGCGGCGAGGAATTCCTTGATATGCCCCTGATCCAGCTGATGGCCATGGGCCTTGCCGATCTGGTACACCATTCTCATCTGCAGCGGGATGATGGCCATCGTGGCGAGCGATTGCGGGAGCAACTCGAGCGCGCCATTCAGGACCGCGCAGTTCAGTATCAGTTTCTCCATCCCGGCGGCATCGGCAGTCCCAACGGCACCGGCCAGGACGGGCGGCACATTCGCCAGCGGCGCGTCCGCGATCGCATCGGCGACCTCCGCGCTCCGACTCGCCTCGCCCGCGGCGACGCCCAGTGTGTTGGCCAAGCCGCTGAGAAATTGGCACTCGGCGTCGTTGCGCCGACCGTCGGCATCGCACACACCCACCGCAAGCTCGTAGGCCAACTGCCGCAATTCTGGAGACGGGAGCGCCGCCGCGGCTCCCTCGGCCGTCGCCTTCTTCAGCAACACATCCTGATAGACCGCCGCGACGTTTAAGTCGGACTCGCCAGACAACGATTCCGCGACGCGCCGGATTTCTGCCCGCTCTTTATCATCCTTGGCCCCATCGGCGAATGCCGCCAGCATGGCGATCGACAGCATGGCCCTCTGTTCTTCGTTGGTCATCGTTGCCTCCTGTGCGAATAATCTGCGCCCGGTCGCCCCGTTGGGAAAGCCCGATCCCGATGTCGTTTTCGGCATAAGCTCTGGCGCTTGCCCTACAGACAGGGACTGGCCGCCAGGGCAACATGGCAACATGGATAAGGCTGAATCCCTGCCGTCATCCCCCATCCCCCGCCGCGATTTCCTCAGGGCCACCAGCGCCGCAGCCGCATTCGCGATCCTGCGCGGCCGGACGCTCGCCGATGGGCGCCGCCGCCCATCGCCCAACGAGCGGCTGAATCTCGCCGCGATCGGCGTCGGCGGGATAGGGGCCAAGAACCTGCGAAATTCTGAAACCGAGAACATCGTCGCCCTCTGCGACATCGACTCGGACTACGCGGCCAAGACGTTCAAGAAATACCCGCAGGCGAGACGCCACCGGGATTTTCGCGAGATGCTCGACAAAGAAAAGGATATCGATGCGGTCATCATCGCCACGCCCGACCATTCGCATGCGGTGATCGCGATGGCGGCGATGCGCCGGGGCCTCAACGTGTACGTGCAGAAGCCGCTGGCCCATTCCGTCTGGGAGGCGCGCCGCCTGACCGAGGCCGCTAGGGAGCACAAGGTGATGAGCCAGATGGGGAACCAGGGTCGCTCTGGCGACGGCATACGCATGGTCAAGGAGTGGATCGATTCGGGGGTGATCGGCCAAGTCCGCGAGGTGCACGCGTGGACCAATCGGCCGGTGTGGCCGCAGGGCATCGAGGTCGGCAGGCCCACGGAGACGCCGGCCGTGCCCGAATCGCTCGACTGGGACATGTGGATCGGACCGGCCCCAATGCGCCCCTATCACCCCACCTATCACCCGAACAAGTGGCGGGCGTGGTGGGATTTTGGCACCGGCTCGCTGGGCGACCTCGGCTGCCACATCCTGGACGTGCCGTTCCTCGCGCTTAAACTCAAGTACCCCGAGAGGGTGGAAGGCTGCATTTCCACCTACTGGGAAGAATTCTGGAAAAAGACCGAACCCAAAAACGAGATGTTCCCGCGGTCCACGATCGTGCGCTATCGATTCCCCGAGCGCGAGGGACTGCCGCCCGTGCGCCTCACGTGGTGGGACGGTGGCATGATGCCGCGCAGGCCGGATGAACTCGAGCCCGGTCGCCAGATGGGCGACTCCGACGGCGGCGTTCTCTTCATCGGCGACAAGGGCAAGCTCATGGGCGGCTGCTATGGCAAGAACCCGAGGCTTATCCCCGAGGCGCGCATGAAGGACTTTCGGCCACCCGAGCCGACCGTGCCGCGCATCCCGCACGGGATCGACGGACACGAGCAGGACTGGATCCGATCCTGCAAAGATGGAAAACTCTCCTCTTCGAACTTCGATTACTCTGGGCCCCTATCCGAAATGGTGCTGATGGGCAACTTGGCCGTCCGCTTTCCCGGAAGGGACCTGATGTGGGATGGGGAGAAAATGGAGGTCACCAATGATGCCGAGGCCAATGCCTTTGTCCGAGCCAAGTATCGCGAGGGTTGGACGCTCTAGGGAGCGCGATCCAAACGAACCCCGCCACGTCTTCGAGCGAGGCGCGATGAAACTCCGGGCATTCACCCTCTGCCTGATGGTGACGGCCGGAGCCCCCGCGGCATCCGGGGGGCCGCCAGCCGTGCATCCCGATGCCACCGACTGGCGCCAACTGTTTGCGCCGGATCTCTCCGATGCCATCGCCCCCGCGGGCGTATGGTCTTGGAGCAATGGGATCCTCGGTGCCACCGAGGACCAGTGCATCTGGACCCGCGACAGGTACTCTGATTTCACCCTCGATCTGGAATTCCGCAATGCCGAGGGGACCAACAGCGGGGTGTTCGTGTACGGCAGCGACCCCAAGAACTGGATCCCGAACTCCATTGAGATCCAGATCGCAGACGACTATTTCCCGAAGAGGGCCAACAGCCCGAAAAGCTGGCAGTGCGGCGCCATCTTTGGCCACAAACCGGCGATCAGAAGCAACGTCCGGAAGGCCGGCGAGTGGAACCGCATGACGATAACCTGCCGCGGGCCAATGATCCGGGTGATGCTCAACGGCGAGGTGATCAACGAGATCGATCTGCGCCAGTGGACATCGGCAAAGAACAATCCCGATGGCACCGCCATCCCCCCATGGCTTAGCAAACCTTTGGCCGAATTGCCGACGCGAGGGCACATCGGCCTTCAGGGAAAACACGCCGGGGCGCCGATAGAATTCCGCAATATCCGCATCCGGCCTCAGGCGCCCCGTTGAAAGGCGCGCGGCGTCTTCCCGGTGTGCTTGTGAAAGTGCGCGGTGAAGTTGCTCTGGTCGCAGAAACCGAGCCGGGCGGCGATATCGGCGATGCTCTCCTCGCCCCGCGCCAGCGCCTCGCAGGCGGCGCGGATACGGCATTTCATCCAATAGGTGCGCGGGCTCATGCCGAACGCCTCGTGGAAGGTGCGCTGGAGTTGCCGCGGGGAGAGGCGACAGATCCGCCCCAGCTCCGCGATCGTTGGAAACGCCGACAGGTCCTCGCGCAGGCGCTTGACCGAGGGCGTGATCCGTGACGGGCCAAGTTCGGGAGGGGCGATGCCACCGCACGCGCGCAGTGTGCCCATGACGCCGATGACGCGCCGACGCCGGTCGAAGATGGGAAACTTGCTGATTATGAACCAATCGGGAAGCCCCACGTGGTCCATCCAGACTTCCACCTGATGCAAGATCGGTTCGCCCGTGCGGTGGATTCGGCGATCATCGGCGAGGTACTTCCGCGCCAGCGGCCCGGGCGTCAGGTCGTGGTCGGTCTTGCCGAGCATCTCCGCCTCGTCCCGTAGCCCGTGGTGCGCGGGCAGCCCCCGGCTGAAGAACAGGGTGCGCCCGGCGCGGTCCTTGACAAAAAAATGGATGTCGGGCAGCCCATCGAAAACCCTGTGGAAATGACTGTCGATGGCGATCCGGCGCAGGAACTCGGCCCGCGTCCGCGCCCAACGACTGGCCTCAGGCGGCGCTTTCGGCATATACTGCGACGCTTCCGCCACAGACACCTGCGGGGGCTGTGGCGTAGCCTACACATATACTCTCGCGCGGTATGAAAACCATCCAAACTCATGCGCCCCAACCGGGATGCGGCAACCTGCTCAGGCTCTCGCTCGCCGTTGCGGCATTGGGCATCGTCCCCGGCAAGTCCCCCGCGACGGATGCGCCACCTCCGGAACGCCATTCCGACGTGGTCGTGGTGGGTGCGACTCCGGGTGGCGTCGCGGCCGCCGTGGCCGCCGCCCGGGGAGGGGCGAGCGTAATCCTCTTGGAGGAACTGGGCCACGTGGGGGGAATCGTCTCCGGGGGACTGACGAATGCCGACATCCGCAAGAAGGCGGCGGTGGGCGGATTGTTCGCGGAGTTCGCGCGCCGCGTGCGAGACCACTACGCGAAAACCTACGGGGCAGATTCCGCGCAGGTGAAGGTCTGCCAGGGCGGGCACATGGTCGAGCCCAAGATCGCCGAACGGATCTACCGCGAGATGCTCTCGGGCGAAAAGGGCATCCGCCTCATCGAGAGGCATCGCGTGGTCGCCGCGCGGGTCGCCGGGACCGATGGGATCGAGCGCGATGCCACAAGCGGCAAACGCATCGATGGTGCCCCCCCCAAGGACTTCGGACCCACGACTCGGCTCGTGGGCATTGTGACCGAGGATCTCACCAGACCGGGCTCGAGGGTCGAGTTTCGCGCGAAGGCCTTCATCGACGCCACGTACGAGGGCGATCTCGCCGCGCTCGCCGGTGTGCCCTATCGCGTGGGGCGCGAGAGCCGGGCCACGTTTGGCGAACCGCACGCGGGCAAGATCTACGTGCGTTTCGGCGACCGGCACCCGTTGCCCGGTTCCACCGGCGAGGCGGACGACGGCATCCAAGCATTCTGCTTCCGGTTCCACATGACGAAGGACCAGGCGAACTCCGTGCCGGTGGAGAAGCCGCCGGGCTACAATCGCGACGACTACCGGCACCTGCTCGCCGACATCACCGCGGGCAAAGTCACGCAACTGCGCCACGCGATCCAGCTCTACCCGATGCCCAATGGCAACTTCGAGGCGAACAGCGATCACCCGCATCCGGACACCGGCGTTCCCAGCGAGTCGCTGGACCTCGCCGAGGAAAACTGGGGCTGGCCCGAGGCTGGCCCTGAGGAACGCGCGAGCATCTTCGAGCGCTACTGGAATCACAACGAGGGACTCATCTGGTTCCTTCAGCATGATGAGGCGGTGCCGGCCGGCCTCCGCGAAGAGGCGCTGCTCTGGGGCTTCCCGAAGAACGAGTTCGCCGACAATCGCCACCGCCCCCACCACATCTACGTCCGCCAGGGACGCCGCATCTGGGGCGAGTACACCTTCACCGAGCGCGACACCGACCCCGAGCACGCGACAGGGCTTCCCCGCCGCAAACCCGATGGCATCGCGGTCGCCGAGTACGCGATCGATTGCCATGGCGTCACCAAATACGATCCGGCGCATCCCGGTGTGCGGGAGGGTTACTTCTATATCGATTTCCAGCCAACCCAGTTGCCGTATCGCATCCTCGTGCCCAAGTGCGTGGAGGGACTGCTCGTCCCCGTCGCGTGCAGCGCGAGCCACGTCGGCTACCAGCCCATCCGCATGGAGCCGGTCTTCATGGCGCTCGGCGAGGCGGCCGGCATCGCGGCAAAGATCGCGCAGAATGCCGGCGTCAAAGTCCGCGCCGTGAACGTGCCCGATGTCCAGCGCGAGATCCTCAGGCGCGGCGGCGTCGTCCTCTACGAATGCCAGCCAATGAGGCCCGAAGGATTGTGAATGATGCGTTCCCAGCCGTTATCCTTGCGCCGGTTCCCGTTCTTCGGCTCCCGTGTTCGGTGGCGTTACACCGAATGCTTCGTAGGGCGCCGCCACCGCCCGGTGGAGCCACGGATGCGGCCGGAGCGTCGCGAGATCCACGGCCCCTCGCAGGGACGCGAGACGCGCGGGCCGGGCGCCCGACACCATTCGCGCGCCCGGTCGCATCACCCCGCCGCACACCAGAATCTCGTCCTCGGTGGAACAATCGGCGAGTTCCAGGCACTCGCGGCAAAACTCTAGACCCGCGCGAGATCTGGAGCCGAGGGCGCAACGCGGCCTTCCCCTCTCCTCAAAGCGTCTTCTCCTCCGGCCGCAGATGCTGGCACATGTCGCACAGCGTCCTTTCGCGGCATTTCACCTTCCAGCACCCGATCGGCCCCAGTTGCGCGAGATAGATCCTCTCCAGATGATCGCAGCTGCGCCCCTTCAACAGCACCAGATCCCCGCTGCGCAGTTCTGACTTGAGGAACTCGACTGCCTCCTTGATCGAGTCGAAGCCCCGGACGCAGTCCGCGCTCATGCCCCCCGCCAGGGCCGCCTTCATGGCGTGGTGTCTGGAGTCCCCGAGAAATACGGCGAATTCCGATATCTCAGCGGCCACCCGCCCCAGCTCCTTCTGTCTAAATCGAGTCCTTTCGCCAGAATCGGAAGTGTCGCTGATGACCAGCACCCGCCGCTCCGCCTTCGCATCCCTCAGCACATTCAGGGCAGGGTCCACGGTGTCGATCGAGGCTGTCGCCTCGTCGCGCAAAAGAGTCGCCCCGCACGGCAGGGACACCGGTTGCATCCTTGCCAGAAAAGGCTGAACATCTGCCACAAGCGCGGCCGCGTCGCCCAGCGAAACCCCACAGCACTGCGCCGCCAGCAGGGCAGCCAGGACGGAGTTCACCCATTGCTCCCCCACCAGGCTTGTCCTGACCCATGCGGTTTCCGACGCCGTGTGCGCCCGGAAAATCAGCCGGGAGGGCCATTTCGAAGATATCTCCTCGGCCCAGATGTCGGCTCCCGGCGACCGTCCAAATGTCTTCACCGTGCATCGGCATTTCGACGCCATGGCGAGCACCCGAGGATCCTCGGCGTTCAGTATCGCGATGCCCCGCGGCGGCAGAAAATCCAGAAGTCGCGCCTTTTCGGCCGCGGTGTCCTCAAGGGTCTTGAAGTTGTTGGTGTGTGTCCTGGCAACCGTCAGGATGATGGCGATCCGCGGACGCACAAACTTGGCCGACATCTCGATCTGGCCGGGCCTTTCCGTGCCTATTTCGATGACCGCATAGCGATGTCGCCGTTTGACCGTGAGAAGGGTCCGTGGCACCCCGCGGGCCCCATTCCGGTTGTAGCGCGTCTTCACCGCCCGATATCGTTTTGACAGGATTCCCCCAAGGCATTCCTTGGCCGTCGTCTTGCCCACGCTGCCGGTGATGGCAATGAACGTGGTCCTGAAGAGCATCCGCCGCCACAAGAGCGCCTTCAGGCCCAGCACCTTCCGGCGAAAACGCCATGACGTCATCCGGAACCAGATACGAGAAGTCCACTTCTTCACTTGCTGCCATCCGCGCCACGATGCAGGCACCAGTCGGCCAGCGGTCTGCTCCTGACAGCCATGACCGCCGACAGCCTCCCCGCGGGTCTCTCGGAGGCCAGAACATGGCGCCGTGCGTCTCCGACCAAGGGGTACGCTAGCAGCCGCGCGGAGTTTGCAAAGTCCGCCGGTGTGGGACTACGGCACCATCGCAGGGCTTTTGGTTATTCGACAGCAACCTGTTGCAGTTCAGCCTTTAGGCTGAATCGGGCACCCAACAGGCTAAAGCCTGGACTCCAACGGCTTCGGTCGAGCGAACCAAGAGCCCTGGGCGCCATCGTGCGCCGGCGGATAGGATTGCCTGCCTCACGGCTGCGGGAATCTTCAGCGCTTCAACCACCTCGGCCATTTGATGCTCCGGGCGATCGCCTCCTCGAGCGCACCGACCTTTGCGCGCAGTTCTCTTTCGCTCCGCCGGAACCACGCCACATCCGATAACACCTGGCAAAGAGCGTTCTGAGGGGACGGGAATGGCGAGTCATCGGGAAGCGGTGGCGGCTCCACGCCAACGATCTCCGGCCTCGCGAGCGCCTCAGCCAACACGCTGAAGCTGTGGTGTTGCTCGAAATACGCGCGGGCAAGCCGCGATCGCTCGGCAAGCGAGCCCGGGTCCGCCGAGCCCAGGATTGCCCAGAGGTCCTCGGGCGTCGACCATTCTGCGGTGCCCGGCGGGCGGAGGCCCAGTCCGTAAGGGCGCTCCTGGGGGCTTCGGACGTTGACGACGGCCGGGGTGCCCGAAGCCATCACGTCGATGGTCGTCCGGGCGCCGCCCAACGGGAAAGATGCGATAAAGAGATCCACCCGGTTGGCCCAGAGGGCGGCGGGTAGATTCGGCACGCGCGATAAGTACTCGAATAGGCCCGGTTCGACGCCGGCCCGCCGCAGCGCCACGCGGATCATCTCAAGCGCCCCCTCGGAGAGATGGCCCATGTGCACGTGCCGGCCGCCAAATCGCCGCAATCTCTCCGCAACCACCGCGGCGTAGGGGAAACCTCTGCCAGACTCGAATTTCTCCTCGCGCCCGCACGTGGCGGTGCACAACGCGCCACTCGCCCAGAATGCGGGCCTCTCTCCGGTGGGAGCCTCCGACACCAGCGGCAAATAGATGGGACTGATGGCCAGATTGCGCCGAGAGTAATGATAACAGAAAGGGGTCAGATCGACGACTTTGGCACGGGGCAGATACAGGCCGCTGCATGGCTTGGCATCAATGTGATGCAAGATGTAAATGCCGGCGCATGACGAGACAAGGGCGGCCACGAGGACGCCCGGCCTGTAGGTCTCATGCACGATGAAAAGCCGGGAACAGCCGCGGGCCGCGAGTCTCGCCGGCAACCATTCCCAGGGCTTGTCCCGCACCTCGGCCGGAACCACCTCCAAGCAATCCGCCGGAATGTCGAGCCGCAAGGCCATCTTTTCTCTGGATGACTCGGTTTTGCCCGGATGGATGACAAATGCATATTTGTTGCGCGCGGGCGACGCACGCAGGATGTCGGTCGCCGCGAAGCGATGACCACCGTAATTGGTCCAGCGCGAAAACAATATCGCGTCGTTGCGCTCCTCCCCGGCGATCGGCGCAGGGGGCCCGGCCGCGGCGCGCACGATGTCGGCCGCGGCGGCAATCACGCGGTCGGCCTCCGGCCATCCGATGGGGAGCCGTTGCCCGCCATCGCTCCAGCGCCCTATGTGCCCGTAGGCCTCAGCGATGTGGCGCAGTGCACGCGGCACGTCGCCCCCCTGGATCGCGGCCCATGCTTCCGAGAGAAACGCGGTGCCCCGCGGCCCTTCGCTCATCGGCCCTCCCCCGCGCGTCTCCTGTCTTTCTTATAGATGTGGTTGCGCATTGACCTGATAATGGCGGGCGACCTTGCTCCCGAATCTCACGTTTAATACACTGGGGAGATGGTTTTACCAGACGGTACCGAAGGGGTCCGTATCGTGCGGCCGGTCGCCCCGACCTGAGGGCAAGAGCGCATGTGCGGGATCATCGGGGCCCTGGGTCTGACCAACGATGCGCCCGTTGTGCGGGATAAATTCCGTGCCGCGTTGGCGACACTGACACACCGGGGCCCCGACGAGGACGGCACTCACTTCGAAGGCACCATCGCCCTTGGCGTCCGGCGCCTGAGCATCGTGGATTTGGCGGGGGGCCACCAGCCTGCCGCGAGCGAGGACGGCACGATCCGGGCCATCCACAATGGCGAAATATACAACCATGCCGAATTGCGCCGTGAGCTGGAAGCGGACGGGCATCGGTTCCACAGCCACTCGGATGCGGAGATCCTGCCACATGGTTATGAGGCCTGGGGGTTGGACGGGCTGCTTGAGCGATTGCGCGGCATGTTCGCCTTCGCGATCTGGGATGGGCGCCGGAAATCCCTCTGCCTCGCGAGGGACCGCATGGGTATCAAGCCCCTTTACTATCTGGAGCACGACGGGCGGCTTCACTTCGCCTCTGAGATCCGGCCCCTCCTCCTGATGGCAAATCCAGATCGCCGCATCGATATCGACGCCCTGGCCCTCTTTCTGCGGCTGGGCTACACGCCCGCGCCGCGCACCCTATACGCCGGAATTCGCAAACTGCCCGCCGCACAATACCTCGTCATTCGCGAGGGGCGCATCGAGATCCGCCCCTATTGGCGACTTTCGTACGCACCCGCCCGGCACCGCGGCGCCCACGAGGAGTTCCGGCAGCGGCTCGAGCGGGCGGTCTCAAGCCACCTGATGGCGGATGTCCCGGTGGGCTCCCTGCTCTCCGGCGGCATCGATTCCGCCACGATCGCGGCACTGATGCGCCGACTCCTGCCACAACGATTTCCACTGGTCACCCTCGGCTTTGATGTCGAGGCCTACGACGAGACGCAGCGCGCGTCGGCCTGCGCCGCGGCGCTTGGCCTTGAAACGCACCTGGTTCATTTTCGCCAAGATTTGATGGACGGGTATCCGGCCGTGCTCGATTCGCTCGAGGAGCCCCTCACGCGGCCCACGTTCATGGCGGGTTTCCATATATTCCGCGCCTGCAAGGAACTCGGCCTGAAGGTGGTCCTCACCGGAGAGGGTGCCGACGAACTGCTCGGCGGCTATGCATGGCACTGGAACAGGTCGATCCGGAGCGGCCTCTGGAACCGATGGCCCTTCCTGCTCCAGCTGGCCTCGTCCGGGCGACACCCATGGGTCGAGCGATTCGTCGAGGTCGCCCGACAGTTCGAGGAAGGAGGCCGCACCGATCCCAAGGCCGTCGCCTACTGGTATCTCGACCGAAGTGCGGCGGGCCCCAAGGCCCCGACCTTGAGCCTCCTCGCGCCGGATCTCCGGGCGGCCATCGAGCGTCGTCCCATGCGCGAACTCCTGGCCCCCTGGTTCCAGTGGGTCGCCGAGGCCGGGCATCGCGATCCATTTCAGCAAATCCTCTGGCTCCAGTCTCGCACGCGACTGCCTGATTCAACCAACACGATCCTCGACAAGATGGGCATGGCCCATTCCGTTGAGGTCCGGCCCCCATTCCTCGACCACGAACTCTGGGAGTATTGCGCCGGCCTTCCGCGCCGACTCAAAGTGCGCGGCTATCACCCCAACCAATCCGAGAAGTTCTTGCTGCGGGAAACGGGCCGTGGGCTGCTGCCCGAGATCATTCGCACCGCGCGCAAAACTCGGTTGCGCGTCCCGTTCCGCGAGTGGTTGGCCCGTCCCCGGTTGTCCGACTGGGCCGAGGACGCACTCTCCGATGGGGCCTTGCGTGCCGCCGGCCTGTTCGATCCTGCGGCGATCAAACGATTGCGCCTCACGGCCCGTTCGACCGCCCTCGTGCCGGCCAATCTCTTGATGACAGCCCTGGCGCTTCAGACGTGGCTGCGCATTTCGCGCTGCCGGCTTTGAACTCGATCACGGAATGTCGGCGCTCAGCCGTTCCCGCAGCTCCGCGCCCACGGCGAGTGCCTCCTCGCGCGTTGCGCCCAACGCCACGCCCGCCATCATCGGCCCCGGGCCCTGACCGATGTTCAGGGCCGGATCGCGGACCGAGAGCGGCATCCATCGGCCGGCCTTGATCTCCGGCTCGATAATGGCCCCGACCGCCTCCCACGACAGGCTGCTGCGCCAAGCCTGTATGCGCCCGTGGCGGGTATTGAGGTCCGGCCGAAAACTCTGCAGCCAGAGGCCCGAGGTTGACGCATTGACGCGGGGATTGACATCGAAAGCCCGGACCGACCCGTCTGGCAGGACGCCGAGATCGAGCCCGATAATGCCCCGGAAGCCGGTGGCCGCGACCCGTCGCATCACCTCGCGTGCGGCCCGCCAGGCCTCGGCGGATGGATCCACGCCGGGGCCGTGCCACCCGCCGCTATAGCGGGACCGGTTAACTATGATCTGTTCGGTCACCCCGAGCAGCGCGGCCCGTCCGCCCCCCATCATCGCGCCATGAAAGCAAAAGGTCCTGACGAAGGGCAGGTGCTCTTCGATCACGACTCGCTCGGCCGTCTTGAATTCCAGCCGGGCGGCATCCACTTCGTCTGGCGTCAGGCAGATGCAAACCCCGTGGCCCCCCGTGGCGGAGAACCGGCTCGACACCTTCAGCGCGCAGGGGATGGGCGGTTGCACTTTTCCCGCCACGAAATCAGGCCCCTCGACGACGCTCCGGTGCGGCCGAAATGCTTCGGGGACAAGTTCCGAGATCGAGCGCTTGTCGCCCAGGCGGCAGTGGAGATCCGCCGGATTCAGCGCATGGGGGGCCGCCCAGTGGTCTTCGTAGATCGGAAACTGGCTGGCGATGCGCCATCCCCTCCCGATGGCGGAGCGCAAGTGCATTTCGTGCTGCGCCTCGTCGGCGAACTGGTCGCAGTCCTCGCGCAGGGGCAGCCCGGCGAGCCGGAACCATCTCGCCACGGCCGGGGTCACGGCGGCCGCCGCCACCAGCCGCGGTGCGTCACCGGGCGCGGTGGCGAATCGCCCCGACAACATGTCGGCGTACGACCGATCACCCCGGGCCCATCCGCGCGACACGAAGGAAATCCTGGGGGACACGTATACCCCTTCCCCATAAATCTCCTCGAATGGAGGCACTCGGCCTAAAATCGGGACTTCATTATCCATTCGGCCCTTGTGAATTGCGCTAGCCTCACCTATTTATCAAGCCCACAAGCGTATCTGGCAGGACCAGCGGAGTGGCCAGATCAGGGTGATACGTGATGCGCATCGGCGTCCTGATTCATGCCAGGGACATTCGTTTCTCGCGCAGGGAACGCTGGCTGTTGCACTTCATCTTGGCGGCCGCGCGCGAACGCGGGCATTCGGTGGAGATCCTCCAAGGCCTGGGATCGCATCCTCCGCTGGATGTCCTCATCCCGCACGTTGACCTGACCGTGCGACCCCCTGAGTACCACCGTTTCTTGGTCCGCTATGATCGCGTTCTGAACCGGGGCGTGCGCGACATCTCGAAGCGCGCCCTCGGGGGACGCGTGCTGAGCGCCGGCGAAGATTTCAATGGTCCGGTGATCCTCAAGGCCGACCTCAATTTCGGCGGCAGGCCCGAGCTGCAGATCATCCCGGGGCGCAGGCTGCGCTCGGAGTTGATGCTGCGACTTCGCGGGCTGCCCTTCGCCCGACGATGGACCGAGGCCATGTTCTGGCGATGGACACCATGCCTCTCGTCGCGCGACTATCGGATCTACGCGTCCGTGCGCGAGGTTCCCCCACAGGCCTTCCACAATCCCAATCTCGTGGTTCAGCCCTTCGAGCCCGAAGAACAGGAGGGGCTGTACGCCCTGCGCAAGTGGACGTTCCTCGGCAATGCCGAAACGTGCTCGCGCTCGCTATCGCCCGAACCGATCGTGAAAGCCTCGAACCGCATCCCCGGCCGCGGGGAGGCGGTTCCGGTCCCGGAAGAACTCCGCGAGTTCCGGCGCCAGCTCGGCATGGATTTCGGGAAGATCGACTTTTTGGTGCGGGGCGGCAGGCCGATCGTCTTGGACGTAAACCCGACCCCCTCCGTCTCCACCGAGGGGGGAATGCGCGGTGCCACGAGACGGGCCCCCCTATTCGCAGAGGCGCTCGAGCGCTGGACGACCCACGCGAATGAAGCCGCCGATCGTCGCTCTTGTCACTAGGGCTTGGCCCATGCGCACCACTTCGAAATCGAAGATCCCATGAATCGAAGGACACCGACGCCCACGATAGTCATCCTCCTGCTGGCATCCCTCGCCGCGACGCGCGCCGCCGAGTTCTACGTGGCGCCCGATGGGAATGATGCCAACCCCGGCACGAGGACCAAGCCGTTCGCGACGCTTCAGGCGGCGGTGAATACGCTGCGGCCGGGCGACGCGCTGCTGATCCGCGGCGGCACCTATCGAGAGACGGTGGTCTTCCCGCGGAGCGGCACGGCGGAGCAACCCATCACGCTCAAGCCGTACCGCGGCGAGAAGGTCATCGTCAGCGGCTGTGAGCCGGTGACGGGTTGGACGCGGCACGAGGGCAACATCTGGAAGGCCGCGATGCCATGGACGTTGGGCCCGGGGCGCAACCAGGTCTTCTGCGACGGGCAATTGATGGTCGAGGCGCGCCATCCCAACGCGCCCGCGCCAGGCCTGGAGATGTACGTGGCCGACCTGTCGCCGCTGTGGCCGACCTTTGGCGAGTTTTCGATTCCCAGGGAGACGCGCGTCAGCCGCCCGGGCCGGATCGTGAGCAAACTGCTGGAGGGGCAGCCCGATGACTACTGGAAGGGCGCCATGTACTGCGGTGTCCATTTCGAGGGCTGGTGCGCGCAGACCGGCGTCATCGAGGGATCCAAATCGGGCGAGATCGAGGTGGGCGACCGCACGCAGGGCTGGTGGTTCGGATCGGCCTATGATGGCAAGTTCCCGCAGGAGCACGAGGCGGGCCGGGGCATGATCGTGGGACACATGCACGCGCTGGACGCCCCCGGTGAATGGCACTGGCAAGCCAACACGCTTTACCTGATGACCCCCGACGGCGCAGGGCCGCGCTCCGTCGAGGTGAAGCGCCGCCAGCTCGCGTTCGACCTGAGCGGGCGCGAGCACATCCGCATCGGGGGGCTGACGGTCCGCGCCGCATCGATGCGGCTGGAGAACTCGGCGCACTGCGTGGTGGATCGGTGCGATCTCGCCTACATCGCGCACTACACGCGCCACTACGGCATCGGCCAGATCGAAAAGGGGCGCGATACCATCCGATCGGGCGAGACGGGCATCTTCGTCGGTGGCCACGACAACGCGTTCCTGAACTGCAGCGTGCGATTCAGCGCGGGCACCGGGTTCCACATCCGGGGATATCACCACACGATTCACAACTGCCTCATCGACGAGGTCAGCTACGTCGGCCATTACCTCAACGCCATCACCGATGCGGTCAGCGACTTCAGCGACTACGAGAACTTCCTCGTCGGCGGCCACGTCATCACCTTCAACACGATGCGCAACGCGGGCCGGCACTTCTTCAACTTCTATGGCAACGGCACCAGCATCGCTTCGCGAAATCGCGGTCCGATGGACTACGCGGCCACGCTCTTCGCCCACAACCATCTCTACAACGGCATGCTGCTGACGCGCGACGCGGGGTTCCTATCGGGCTACTTCTGCAGCGGCGGGACGCTCAACGGCCAGCCCTCGCAGGTGGCCTGCAACGTGATGCACGAATACTACGACATCTCGGCGATGCGGTGGAACAAGCTCGGCATCGTCTATCTGGACGAGGGGACCTGCAACGTGGACCTGCATCACAATCTCCTCTGGGCGGCGCCCGGGTCCCACCAGCGCGACATGTGGTTCAACACCTGCTGCGTGGATATCCGCGAACACGATAACGTGTTTCACGGGCTCTTCACGCGCACTTGCGCCGAGCTGCGGCCCGAGGATTTTCCGGCCGGCCAACCCTTTCGGTTCGGGCATGACTTCGCGGAACCCCCCGCCCTGCCCAAGTGGCCTCAGCTTGTCACCCGACCATTCGAGGCGTCGCAGTGCTCCTCACAATCCGGCGACATCACGAGGGCGCCCGCGGGCCTGACGGGGCTGAAGAATGGCGACTGGTTTGCGTTCGATCCGGTGGACTTCGGCGGTGGCTGGCGGTCAGCCGTCCTGCGGTTCGCCAGCGCGGCGAAAGAAATGAACACCGATCGGTCGGCCCGTGCCACGCCACGGCACCGCAACGCCACCGACCCCCTGGTGCTCGAGGCGAAATACAGCGATGGCGCGCAAGAGAAGATGCGCAGGCAGTGGACCTTTCTCTACAACATCGAGAACGGTGCCTGGGTGAGGTTTGACAAGGTTCGTTTGGGCGATGGCTATCGGCGCATCCGCGCCGTCTACGGCAACGACGGCACTGCCCCGTGGCGGCTGGAGGTGCACCTCGACCGCGTGGACGGTCCGCTGGTCGGCCAGGTCGCGCTGGCGCAATCCGACCGGGTTCGCGGCAGCCATGTCCAAATCTACAGTGAGGCCGTGGCCGAACTCTCCCCAGAGGCCAAAGGGGCGCGCGATGTCTTCCTCGTCTTCCGTTCCGACAGCGAAAAGCCCGTCGTGGATTTTGAGTATTTCCGGTTCGAGCAGTATCGCGGTGAATTGCCGCTGCAAAAGAACGAGGTGAAGATCGAATTGCGTTCCGGGAGCCAGGGCGGCCCCAGGCTCGGCGAGTTCTATCCGCGTTTCACGGGGGGCGCGGACAGCGTCCGCGAATTCGTCGCCCATCTGGAACCCGCGCAAGGGACGGCGCCGCTGTTTCTCGTTGTGCGCTCGGCGCTCCCCCAACCGATCGGCACCGTCAGTGGGATTCGCCTTGAAAAGGGTGCGGATCCCATCGATTGGTCGGGCATCGGGGTGCCGCCGCGCCGCGCGTGGTGGGGTTGGGGCGACCCTGTTTTTCCCGAGCCGACAAACCGCCCCCGCTCATCTCCCGCCGACCTATACAGGCAATCCGCCGCTCGCCCATTTTATCGGGTCACGCGCGTGGCCGCCCCCCCTGCCGTCGATGGCGCATTGACCGAGTGGAAGGGGCGCGCGCTGGAACTGAAGCAGACGCTGGAGGGCGCCACCGTCGAGGACAGTCCGGCGCGGGCATGGGTCGACGTTGACGATGGCGCCCTATACGTCGCGATGAGAAGCCCGGTCCAGGATGCGAAGGCCCTGGTCGTGGCGGGTCACCGATGGGGCGCAACCGACGCGGCCGAGATCGCACTTCAGAATACGGACGCGAATCCGCGCGGGCCGATCCTGACCCTGCGCGGCTGGCCTGACGGACATTTTTGCGCCCCGGATGTGGCCGGCGTCCCCGACTCGGCACGGACCCGATTGGAAAAGGCGGTCACCTATCGGGCATCCATCGGCGCGGATGCCTGGACGTGCGAGTGGCGCATCCCGTTCGACTCATGTGGACTCGCATCTGGGACGGCGACGACCTTGCCCTGTAACTTGACCGTTCGGAGCACGGCGCAGGACGCGTGGCGCACATGGAGCGCCTCTGGCGGATCCACGTACGATTTACACAACGGCGGCACCTTGATCCTCGGCGCCTGCGAGACACTGCTGTCCAGCGGGCTGAGAGAAGGCCTCGAGGTGTGGCTCGATGCGTCGGACGCCGCCACGGTCGCAAAGGACGCGGAGGGCAGGGTCCGCGAATGGAGAGACAAGAGCGGGAAAGGAAGACACGCCACGCAGGGCGCGTCCGATCTCTGTCCAATGTACGACCCCCGGGGATTGAACGGCAAGGCGGCCCTGCGATTCGACGACGGGCGGAAAACCCGCATGGAACTCCCCGACCTATCGGAGCGACCGATCACGGCCACGATCTTCGCCGTGATCAGCAATCCGGAACCCGGACTGCCCAACAACCACAACCAGCGCATCTTCACCGCCAGCAATGGCAAAGAATACGACTATCTCTGCGGCCTCTGCTGCTCGATCGCGGGGACGCAGACCGGCGGGCCGCGACAGATCGTGTTCGAGGCCAAGGATCGTTGGGCCAAGAGTGTCCGGATCGGCTGTTTCTCACCGAACTACCAGACGTTCTTCCGCGGCCACATCGCGGAAATCCTGGTTTTCGGACGATCCCTCGCGCCTGACGAGCGGGCCAATGTGACGGCATACCTCACAGGCAAATGGGAATTATGAACCGTATGAAAACGCAGTGCGTATCCGTCGTCTCCATGGTGCTCGCGACCGCACATGGCGCGGAGTTCGACGCCCGAGAGTTTGGCGCGAGGGCCGATGGCGTCTCCGATGACACGCCCGCCCTCACGCGCTGTTTTGAGGCGGCGGCAAAGGCTGGCGGCGGGACCGTCAAAATCCCGGAGGGCGACTATTCCCTGAAGGGCGAGATCCCGGTGTCGCTATGCTCTCGGCTGACGGTGTCGGCCTACGGGGCGCGATTCCATATGCCAGAACGGCTCGGCGATAGGGCGCGCGTCGTGCTTTTCGCCGGCGAGAACGTGGCCGACCTCCGCTGGTTCGGCGGACACTTCATCGGTCATGTGTTCGATCCCGCGAAGGCCGACAACCCATGGGAGCCAAACGCCAACACCCGGGGCATCCTGATCACGACAACCCCCGGCGGACGCAGTGGGAACCTCACGTTCCGCGACATCACCTCGGATGGCGTGGCGGGCGCGGTGATCACCGTGCTCGGCGCGGAGAAGAAGGGCAGCGAGCGCGAAGTGGAGACGTACGCGCGCAACGTAACGGTCGAGGACTGCGCGCTGGAGCGCAGCGGAAAATTCATGTGGGACTACGGGCTGCTGTGGCAGATCGCCGTCTGGCCCGAGGAACACTCGGACCACGAGCGCGCCCTCGCCGCGAAGTACGGGAGGAACGACTTGATCCGGGGGCCGATCCGCATGGCCGATGGCGACGACCGGGTGTGCTTTGATAACCCAAAGCCCCTGCCCATCTCTCAGCCAAGGGACGAGAAGGATATGGCCCGCGGCCGCGATGCCCTGTGTTTTTTCGGCGATGCGCTGCCGTCCAACATCGTGCGCGGGAAGCAATACTTCGTCGTCGAGAGCGCGCCAGAATTCATCCGGGTCGCCGAGATGCCAGGTGGAAGGCCAATCCGGTTCAACGGTGACGCGGGCCCCGGGGCCAAGCTTTTTTCCAGTCTCTCGCATGCCTTCTTAGGGCTCTTTGCGCCGACGGGGGCCGGCCCCGGCAAGGGCGCCATCGATCTCGTCGGATGTCGGGCTGTCATCGTGAGGGGATGCCGCTTGAGCGCGCTGGGCGACACGATGCACATCCAGAAGAGCGACGGCGTCATCTTCTCTGCCAACCACATCACCGGATCCCGGATGGGCGCGTTCTTCCTCGCCGAGTTTTGCAAGAATGCGACCATCACCGGCAACACGGTGGATGGCTCGAACGGATCGCGCGTCATGAGCGTGGAGAAGTCATGCGAGGACGTGACCATCATCGGAAACACATTTCGCAACGGAGGTCGCGGGTCCTGGATCAACCAGCCCCGCAACCTCGTCATGCAGGGCAACGTCTTCATCAACAACACCACCAAGGGCGAGCACGACCCGCGGCGCGGACGCAGGAGCTTCGTCACCGGCGATTGGGAGAGCTGGCCCGAGATCTATTTCACGACCTACGAGCCCGGTGCCACATACGGCCCCGTCATCCTGCGGGACAACATCATCACCACCGGTCCCGAGGCCAGGGCCGCCGCGCGCTTCGAGGCCGGCGGTCGCGATATCGTCATGGATGGGAATATTCTGCGCGGCGCGACCGGGACGGTGCTCGTCGAAGGCGACGCCAAGGTCAGTCTCGGAACCAACCCGGGTGCGCAAACAGAATAGCCGCGAGGCACGAGCCTTTTCCCGATCGAAAGCGTGAAGGGTCTGGTGGCCGCTTTTGCAGGAGCCCGCTTGCAGGCGATCTCGAACGCGAATCGCTAACCCGGTATTTCACTGCCGTCAGGCTGTGAGATTCCGGGCTAGCATCAGATCGACCCATTGCCGCATCCGCCGGTAGTGCGATCCCTTCCAATAGATCCGATCACAATCCGGGCACCTTTGAAATTCCCGGTGCTGAAGCCTGACCATCGGGGGCAATCGCCCCGCGACCACCTCCTTCTCCACGGGCTCAAGGCGCCCATTACAGCGCAGGCAACGTTGGAAAGGCGCCACCGACGCGGCCAGATCGAAACGCACTACGACCTCCGCCAGCTGCCGGCGGACATCGGTCTCCCGGACCCAATAGCCGCGCGTGACGACGGCGCGTTTCAGGAGCCCGGCGTCGCGCGTGAGCAGGATCCTTTGCCCGACGGCAGAGACACGCGCCAGCTCGTCATCGCGGTAATCGTTCCGGTAAAGAGCGTCAAAGCCCAGCATCCGAAGGTATCGCGCGAGCCGCCCGAGGTGCGTGTCGAGGATGAAGCGCGGCTCCCGCAGCGGTCGTGGCCTCAGTCGCGCGATCGGGCCAATGTCCAAGGATTCGAAGACGGGATATGCGCTGATCCGGTCGCCGTCTCGCACCAAGTACGAGAAATCGACCGGTACTCCGTTCGCGAGGATCAGGTCCACTTCCGTGTGCGGGACCCCCGCGCCCTCGATCAGATCTTTGACGCTGGTGCCCGGTCCAAACGCCCGTGAAAATGGCGCCTGGCGTCTTTCCGCGGGGAGGAAATCGTTCAGCTCTGCGTAGATCCTGAGAACGGCCATTTTCATCCGCCGATGGTCCTCCTCCCTCGCGGCCCGCCAGTTCCGCCGCGCGGGCATCCATGCTACCTCGTTGAAACGTAACCTCCCCTGATGCCATCCTTCGAGAGAACAAGCTGCCAGAGCTGGTTCTTTCGGGCGCGAAATGCGCCGGCGCATGAGAGCAGGTAATACTTCCACATCCGATAGAACCGATCCCCATACCCGTCCCTGAGTGCGCCCCAGCGCGCGTCAAAATTGTCGGACCAGGCCATCAGCGTCCTGTCATAATCCGCAGCGAAGTTATGCCAGTCCTCCATGACGAATAGTCCCTCGTACGCCGCCGCGACCTGATTGGCCGAAGGGAGCATGGAGTTCGGGAAGATGTATTTTGTGATCCACGGATCTGTCGCCTTCACCGATTCATTCCCGCCGATCGTGTGCAGGAGAAACAGGCCGTCGCGTTTCAGGCACCGGTGAACAACATCCATGAACGTCCGGTAGTTCTTGTGGCCGACGTGCTCGAACATCCCGATCGAGACAACGTGGTCGAATTGCCCGGTGACATCCCTGTAGTCCTGAAGACGTATCTCCACCGGCAGGCCCTCGCATGATTCGGTGCCGAGTGCGACCTGCTTTCTGGAGACGGTGATCCCGACGACACGGGCCCCGAAACGCTCCGCCGCGAACTTCGCAAAACTCCCCCAGCCGCACCCGATGTCCAGGATCGTCTGCCCCCGCGAGAGCCCGATTTTCCGGCACGTCATGTCAAGCTTCGCCTCCTGGGCTTCGTCGAGATCGCGGGCGCCCTTCCAGTATCCGCAACTGTAGGTCAGTCGCCTGTCGAGCATCGCCCGGTACAGGTCATTCCCCATGTCATAGTGGTGGGCACCAATCTGAAACGCCCTGGCCCTGCTCTGAAAGTTCAGGCATGCGTGTGCCGCATGTCGAAATATGACGCGCAGAGTGAGTTTCAGTTTCCTGTCCAGGTTGGCCCCCAGGACCTTGGTGAAGAACGCGTCCAGCGGCTCAGCATCCCACCACCCGTCCATATAGCTCTCCCCCAGCCCCAGGGAACCATCGCGGATTATCCGGTCATAGAGCCGCCCGTCGCGGACCGCGATATCCCCCTGCCGGTCGCCGTTGATCCGCACGTCGGCTTGCGAAAGGAGGTCGGAAACGAATCGCTCTGCAGATAATACGCTCACGCCCAAGTAAATCTATGTTCTCTCGCATCGCGAATCAAACGATGCGGCCCCTGCACCGTGGCGGCGGAGGGCGGGCGACCCGTGCGATGCGTCCGCGCCGCCCGTCCCCACCGGGAGGGCACGGGGCCGAGGTCAACGCAGGCGGCTGGATCGGGGACGCCGAGGCGAGCGTGTCTCAAGACCTCTGAGCCGAGCCGCCTGGCACAGGCGGCCTACAAATTTTGTAGGGCATCTCTGTGAGATGCCGTGCATTGTCGCGCGCCGCACACCATCGGACGTCCCCTCTGTCATCAGATGGGCATTGATTGTTGGATGTTCCGTGTTGGGCGTTTGAGTTTTTAGACAGCCTCGGGTCGGCGTTCCTTCCACGCCCATCGCGATGGTATGGCGGGGGGGATTCTGACGGCAGCTCAGATTGGGATTAACGCGGAGGAAGTTTTCGCTTAACTGGGCCCGACCTTATGACGGACAACCATTTTCGCAGCCTGGCCAAATCCATCTCGTGGCGCCTGACCGGCACGGTTGACACCATGATCATTTCGTTCCTCATCACCGGCAAGCTGAAATGGGCGCTCAGCATCGGTGTCGTCGAGCTTTTCACGAAGATGTTCCTCTACTATGCCCACGAGCGCATCTGGAACCGCATCTCTTTCGGCAGGGCTAAGCCCCGAGAGGACTACACGATCTGAGCGTCATTTCACCTCGATGGGGATGCTCTCCGAGTGGCTGTTGAACTCCGGCGCGTACATGCACTGGATGGAGGCGACGCCGGTGGGGTAGCGCCCGCGGAGTTGGATGCGGGTGGAGTACTCAAAGACGTAGGTGCCCTTGGGCAGATAATCGATGAAGAAGTGGCTGGCGGTGTCGCGGGTGGACTCGTAATAGGCGAGACCGTCCTGATACCGGTAGCCGGAGAGGACGTTGACGGGTTCGGTCCCGCTCCCGCGATGGTCCTTGAGGTGGACGTACTCCATGTCGCGATCGACGCGCAGCTCGATGCGCACCACCAGTTCATCGCCGACGAGCACCGGTCCGCGGACGGGCTCCAGGGCAGGGCCCTGCGGGGTGTACCGTTTCGTGAAGAGCGCCTTCTTCAATTTCAGCGGCGTGCCCTCGTGAGGGGTGACCTTGGACATGTCCTCCAAGTATTGCCAGTGGAGGCTGCCCCAGGCGACGCCTTCATCCACCTTCTTGACGGTGACCTCGCCCATCCCCGGCCGGATCTCGCCGGGGCCGAATCGTCGCTCATAGAACCCCGTGCCGGGCTCGATGGCGGGGGCGCCCTCGGCCGGTGTGCCCGGCGTGACGGTTGTGTCGCCTATCGAGACCTCCACCAATTTGCTCGAGGCGAGGATGTCTTTGCCCCGGAGGAGCAGGGCGTAGACCGCATCGGCTGTGGCCTTCGTGGTCTTCCAGTCCTGCGTCTGCTTCTGTTTCAACAGCCAGACGCGGCAGTCCTCGACCGCCGTGGCATCCCCCGCGACCTCGTCGAATGCCTCGATCATGAGCGCCTGTGTTTCGATGGGCGCGCGATACCACCACCAGCTCAACTCGGTCTCTCTCCAGAACATGCCCATCTCCTCACTGTTGACCGAGCGCTCTTTGAGCGAGGCCATGATTGCGCGCGCGGCCTCACGGTTGGCGTCACCGCCGAAGCGATCCAGCGCCAGGGCGAGGTGGCCCTGGCTCTGGCGGCAGGCCAAATCCAGCCAGAGCTTCCGCCCCTGCCCGAGGTAGAAGTCGGCCGCCGGCCGACACGCGTCATTGATGGGCCTCTCTTTCAAGAAGAAGCTGCGCCCATAGAGATACAGCGCGTCGATCGAGGACAAGACATACTTCTCCGCTTCCTTCCCCTTGAGGATCTCCCGGTGCCGTTCCGCCATCCAGCGATCCAGCCGCTCCAGTGAGCGCAGCGCGGGCCCGACGTCCACCTCGGCGCCCAGGTGCCGCAGTCGCCCGAAGCCGGTCGTGATGTAGAGCGTGATGTAGTCGTTGCCGCGGCCGCCGGGGAACCACGGCCATGATCCGTCGCCCAATTGCGCCTCGGCGAGCTTTTGCGTCGCGCGCCCCAATTCCGCGTCGAGGTGATTGGCGTCGAAGAGCACCCCCACGTTTTTCCGGGCCTCGCCCTCCCTCTTTGCCTGACGGAGCCATGGTGTTTCCTCCAGCATCACGGCCTTGAGATCCTGGTTCTTCTCCAAGGGGCTATCCAGCGCCGCCGTCCCTTTCCACTGGTCAAAGATGCGGCGGATTCTCGGGTCGGAATTGGCGATGTGGCGCGCGAGGGCATTGGCATAGAGGCGATTGAAAACCTGTTCGCTGCACTCGTGCGGAAACTCCATCAGGTAGGGCAGCGCCATGACGGCGTACCACGAAGGATTTGAGACCATCTGCAGCGTGAGATTCTCATGCCGCAGGGTGTCCGACTTGCCCGAGGCCAGGAGTTTTTCGAAATGAAACTGCTTGGTGGCGGGCCCGCGTATGGGCAGGGGGAGGGATTCCGTGACGAGAATGCGCCGCGGCAACACCGGCAGGAAGCCCTCCTCGCCATCGCTGACCTTGTCCGTCGCGCCAACGGCCTTGTACGCGAGGAAACCGCAGCCATCGGGCACCCGGATGCGCCACCCATAGCTGCGGGACTCGTTCGCCGGGATGTCGAACGCGATCTCGGGAGCCGCATTGCCCAGGGCCGCATCGGCGGACTCCTCGGTCCTCGCATCGCGGAACGACAGCCGCACCTTGCCGCGCTGCGGTTCGGCGATGCGGTTGGTCACCTTGACCGTGAATTCCAGCTCGTCACCCTCGCGCATGAATCGCGGCGGGTTCGGCTGCACCATCAGATCCTTGGCGGTGACCGCGTGGTCCTCGAGATATCCCGACCGGCACGCGCGGTCGTGCGCGAAGGCCATGAACCGCCAGCGGGTCAGCGCCTCCGGCATCGTGAATGTGATCCGCACCTCCCCGTTTTGCCCAGACATCAGGTGCGGGAAGAAGAACGCGGTCTCGTCGAGATTCTTTCGTGCCGTGACCTCATCCAGCTTCGGCGCGGGGCGCGGGGCGCCCTGCGCGGGTGCCTGTGCGGGCGCCGCCTCCGCCTCCATTTTCATGGCGACGGCGCCGACCGCGGGTGGCGCGGGAACCGGGGCGGCGACCTCCTCCATCATGGGCGCCCCGCCGCCCCCGCGCGCGGCGTGCATCATCGCGCGCCGTGGGAACCGAAATCCCCAGAGATGTTGCGCTACCGCCGGCGGAAAGCCCCGGTAGCGCCAGTCCACCGCGACCTGGGCCCGTTCCCAGTTCCCGGCCACATGCCACAAGGCCTGGAGGGTATTCGCGAACGCAGAGGATAAGAGCGATTGATCCGAATAGAACTCGTCAAAGCGCCCCGGCCAGTCGTGCGGAAGAAACTGGTCCAGCGATTCATCGTACAGCCCCGCGACGATCTCGGCGACGGCTCGCTCGCCCTCCGACGGTCCGTCCGCACCGCCGCCCTTGCCGGGTCCGCTCACCACGAGGGTCCACGTCTCCTTCTGGCCCGGCTGGAGCTTGGAGGTGAAATGGTCCCATCGAACCCCGAGCACTTTGTTGGACCAAGGGACATTGATCTTCTTCGATGCGAGGTAGGCGCGATTCTCGCGGACCTGCGTGACGTGCAGTTGGAAACCCCCGCGCATCGCCTCGGTGACGGCATGTCGGATCTGCTGCTGCGTGCGCCCGAGTCCTGTCCAATATCGTTCAACCACTTTGCCGCGATGCTCGATCTCGACGAATGCGCGACCCGTGTCGTAACCCGTGCCCCACAGTGCGACGAACTCCCCCCCTGGCTCGACGGTCCACTTCGGCGCCTCGAGCAACTGCGGGACCTTGGCCAACAATTTTTCGGCGCTGGGCCGCAGGACGTGCAGCGGAAGCTGGGCGGTGACCTTCTTGCCGAAGGCATCTTCGCCCTCGAGGACGGCGCGATAGAGCCCCACCTTGAGTTCGAATGAAAGCGCGGCCTTGCCCTTCGCATCCGTCGCGAAGGGCCTTTCTATCGCGACGTCGTCCAGCGCCCATGTATTCGGGTCGGAGGGATCGGGCTTCTGGGTCTGCCCCCAAGGGCGGTGCGGGCGGTCGAGTGCGGCCCGCGGCACCCGTTCGGGCTCCTTCAGCCGATGGATTCGGACCATACCCTTGGCCGCCATCGGCTCGTCATCCAGCGAGGTCGTCGTCACCCGTAATTCGACTGCCTTGTCGTCGATCTCCCATGGATCGGCCCCGAGGGCGGCTTTCATCGCCGCGAAACCCACGTGGATCGCGCGATCGGCGGACCGCGTCTCGCCCGCGGGGTCGGTCACGTCGGCGAACACGTGAAACCGGAAGTGTGCCTGATCCTTTTCAGAAACCTTCGGGTCTGGTCTTGCGATGAATTCGATGGCAAACGCACCATCCGCGCCGGTTTTCGCCTCGCCGTGCGCGATCTCCTGCTGTTCGCCCCGGCCCGGCGGCCAGATGATCCGGAACCAGCCCCACCATGGCGGCCAGATCACCTCGCGCACCACGCGCCATTTCAGCGTCGCGCCGTCCACCGGGGCACCCGTGTAGTTCATTGCCTTTCCCGCCACCACCGCCTTCTCCCCGAGCTTCGCGGGTACCTTCGGCGCATCGAGCGTGACCTCGAATCTCGGGCGCTTGTATTCCTCGACGTTTAATGAGGTCGCGCCCTTGGCGCCATCGGTCACCGCGATCGTCATTCGTCCCGCGAGCCGGTCCCTTGGTGCGGTGAAATTGCCGCTGAAGGATCCGTAGTCATTCGTCTTGGCCCTGGCCCGCGCGATCTCTTTGCCGTTCGGGTCGCTGAATACGACCGTCAGGGCACGCCCGGCGACGGTCTCGTACCTGTTATTGGTCTGATCGATCAACAGCACGATGCCCTTGTAGTGAATGGTCTGGCCGGGGCGGTACAGTGCGCGGTCGGTAAAGAGGGTCGTCCGAAATGTCGGAACCGGGCTCGATTCCCCTGCCCGCCACAGATGCTGGCTGCCCGAACTCACCCTCTGCTGCCCACGGGAGGCCAGCATGCTGTAGACCTGCCCCTCCCGGTAAGCGAAGCCGCAGAGGCCATTCTCGTCCGTCGAGAGCGTTGGCTCCTCGACAAATCGGGTTCCCCTCTCGAGCCGCCAGACGCGGACATTCGCTCCCGCGACAGGTTCGCCGGATACCGCATCAAGGACAAACGCCTCTCGGCGCCCACCGCGCTCACGCGTGACCAGCGCGATATCGCTCACCCAGATAGTGGCCACCGATAGCTGATTGTCCTGCTCGCCGAATCGCGGATTATGGCTGGCGATGATAACGTAATAGCCCGGCTCAAGCCCATGGGGCACCGGCGATTCCTCGACCCGTTCCTTGAAATCGGGCGTCGGCGGAAGATCGGCCGACCACTCCAACGCGGGTTTGGCCCCCATCAGGCGCGCGCGCGCCGCATCATCAAGGCGATTCCGGTCGGCTTCGGCCGGAACCCACTCCTGCTCCACCGCCCGGAACCAGACTTTCGTCACATTCCTGTAAGCGATGGCGATCTTCGTATCGGGACAAGCCCACACCCGCTCCGTGGTGATCTGAGCGGACTTGGCCTCGATATCGGCGATGAGGTTCTGGCACCGCTTGCCGCCGGCGCTGTCGGGGAACGCCGCGCGGCCGCGCGCCGCGATCCGATGCGCCTCGGCAAGGTTGCCCTCCGACTGGAGCGCAACGGCCCAGCGGTGCAGGGCCATCGCGGACAACTCGTGGGCCGCATTGCGCTCCGCAAACGCCGAGAGGGCGACCTGATATCGCGCGGCCTTCCCCTCGCCGACGGCGACGTTGTGGCCCCACGTCAGGCGCGCGAGATCGGCGTCGAGGAAGGCGCTCCGGTCGCCATCGCCCGAATGGAAACGGAGCAGTTCCTGGTACAGGCGGATGGCTTTTAAGGCGGGCGAGGCCACGTCGGCGGTCTGTGGCTGCCATGCCAAGAATGTTTCCGGCGGGGTGAGGATGGGGCTCTCCGCGGGAATCTCGAAGGCGTCCTCCGGTTTTGCCGCCGCCTGCTCGCCGGCGGTGTAGAAGGCGAGAGCCTCTTGGGCGATGAAGTCGTAGAGCGTCGGCCGATAAGCGTCTGGCACCGTGCCCACAACCAGGAAGTCACCGAAATCCGTGATCGGCGTTCGGCGAAGCGTCTTCACGTCGGCCAGCGCGGCGGCGAAGTGCCGGTCGATTTCCTTGAAGATGCGCGGCAGATCCCAAGTCGTGAAATCGGCTCCCGGCGCCTCGCCGGTTCGCGTTCGCTCCATGAATCTCCATCGGTTTTCTTGGAAGTAATGCCAGTACCACAGGGCCTCGATCGTCTGCAGCAGCGGCCTGATCTCGGCCGGGGCCTTCGCGACCTCGGCGGCGATCAGCCGGATCTTCTCCTCCGGCTTATTGCCCTGGATGGTGCCCTCGAGGACAATCCTCCGCGCGATGGCGTGCGCGGCCTCACCGTAGGCCTTGTCCTTCAGCGCCCCCTGGATGATGGGTTCGATGCACTTGATGGCCGTCTGCGGAAGACCCTTCTTTTCGGCCTCGGTGACCTGGCGCCAGAGTTCGGGTCGCGTCATCGAGGTCTCATCAGCAAATACAATATTGATTGAAATAATGGAAAGCGCCATCAGGCTCTGACGAAAGTGCATAGACACCCCTTTCTGATCCTCCCCAAGTGAACATACGATAATGTTCGCCGTCCACCGAACAGGGTCAAGTGTCCCTATGCTCGAAACGGCTACCGCCCCGTTGATGCGGGGGCATCAAATATGGGGGCGGAGTATGCCGGATCGGGAATCAGCAGGTGGCCCGTGGGCCCGCCGCCCCGATCGTGGAGAATCAGCCAATAATGGCCCGGCTCATCGAGTCGGACTTGAACGGCCCCATGGGGCATGGCGACGGTGAACGCCGCACCGTCGCCCTTCCAGATCTCAGCGGGAACGTCCGGGGGCAACTTGACATCTCGGCCATTGGACCGGATGACGACGAAGGGTTGAGCGCCCAAATAGACTCCGGTGATGGAGTGGCGCGCGGAGGATTCCTTGTGCGGGAGGACCCGCGCCCTCAGGGCAAGGGTGGGCACCGTCGGTCTCTCCTGGGCCATGGCATAAATGACGATGACCTGGGTGGTGCCTTCACCTGGCACCACACGAAATGCCGGCGCGGGTTCGGCGCACGGCGCGGATGCCTCGATCCGGATGGCCCGACCGGCCGGAAAGAGCAGGCCGCCGCTGAATTCACCATGGGGATAGCCGTCCCGGGAAAGCGGCTCTCCATCGACTCGGATATCGATCTTCTCCGGCAGGCCCGTCGCGTTGACAAAACTGAGGGCGCCCGTGCTGCCGGGGGCCGGCACCGCGATGGCGAGTGCGGCAAGCAGGGCGCGGAGGGCATCAATAGCGGGCGGCATAGCGGATCTCCATGGTGTTGCGCAGGAGGCGGGCCGAGCCATCGCGCTCCGGGCGGATGAATAGCTGGAACACCTTTCGGGCCAGGGCGCACCGGGAGCCGTCCGGGCCAAGCGCCTCGGCGAGCACCGAGACCCTGAAGTTGCGGCCGCGGACAGCGGTCAGATCGTGGATGCGCGCGAAGCATTCCTCAGCGGCGGCGTCGCTCCATGTGGCGGGGGCCGCCGTCTCCCACTGCTTCGTGTTTCCAAAGAACGGGCCCCACTGATTTGTGATAGCGGCGAGATCAACGGTGGACAGGAAGGGCCTGCAGGCAATCACCGCATCCGCGAAAGCACCCCCCTGCTCAGCGGTCCCGCGGTTGGGCAAGGCGGGCGCGTCAACAAGGGCGGGATCGCGGCGCAGCACAATGCCCGCCGCGAGGGCCCGGAGGCTCTCGCGCGTTGCGGTGTTGATATTGATGAGGCCGCGGGTCGGACGAGATGGCGCCACGCTGAAGATGTCCAGCAACTGGCGCGCGCGCATGCCCTGGCGATCGAACGCGGGAAACTCGGGCCTTCCTATGCGGAGCGTGAAGCCACCGCCCGAGTCCGGAGACGGCATCCCCTGGCCATCGAGATTGGACCATTGCGCGGGGTCGAAGATGTGGCCCAGTTCAGATGCCTGTGCGAACCGACCGGCGTTGCTGATGTGGGTTGGCGCAAGCGCTGGCTCGCCGGGCGGCAGGGGCAAGGTATCGGGTGCTCTGGAGTCGTCGCCCGGCAGGGTTCCCGGCTGAGAGTTGTGGCCCCCATCCGGCCATCGTCCGATATCAACGGCGGCGTAGTCCGGGTTGGCGATGCCGCGGCGAACGTTTCGCCCACCCCAACTGGAATTCTGATCGTAGTCGTTCGCGAAGACCCACGCCTTAATGAATGACGAGGCGCGGGGATCCCCGACCTGTCCCGCGCGATAGTCGAGGGCCGGGGCGGAGTGGCCCTTCCACTTTCTATTGGCCTGGCCGGGGCGCAGCGTGCCGGCCGTTCGCTGAAGTCCCCCGCGCGCGCTGTCCGCCGGGATCCCGTTCCACGACAGCTCGTAACTGGACGCGGTCGTCTCGCGGAACCAGAGTGGCGAGGCGACCGGCCTCCCGGCGTCAAATCGGTATCGCGCCGTGGGAAACGCCAGGACCGCGAACCCATTCGGCGGGAGATCCACGGGCGCATGCCACGGGCCGGCATCGGAGAAAACCCGGACTCCGTTGATCGCGATCGCGTGGCGATTCCGATTGCGGAAGGCCGCGCTGCCGACGGCGCGCTTGTTGGTGGGATTCCAGAGTTCGATATACGTGGTGACCTCGATGTCGACGTCGGGCCCGGCCCCCGCGACCCAGGCATAACGATCGAACATCTCGTTGACCAAGGGGAAGTTGTCCAGCCCCCGGAACCCGTCGCCGACGGTGGGGTCGCCATCGGCGTCGGCATAATCGACGATGCAGGCGCCGATGATGCCGAGGTAGTCATCGGGAGGTGCCATGCCGCCGCGCCGTGATTCGAAAAGGGGCAGGTGTTTTCGGATGTGGCCCGCGATGGCCGGAACATCCCGCGCGCGAATGAGGGCGTTGAGATCGGCCATTGGGGCACCCGCATGGGCGTAACCGGACCCAAAAGGTATGATGCGCGGTTCGTCATCGTCGCCGAGGTTGACAACGAAGTTCGTGGCGAGGGCGGGTTTCTCGAAGAGCCCGCGGAGCGAATCCGCGGTCGGCAGGCGACCGTGATACTTGGCGATCAAGTCATCCTCACGGGTGGAATCGACCGGGGCCGCGGGTTCGAAAACGGTGAACGCGGCAACCTCGGAAAGATCCGAGCCGTCGCCCCGCAGGTGGGTGTCGCCGGGGCCCGTCGTATTCGCAACCGAATCGGCATCCAGATAAGCGGCGAGATCTTCGATCCAGAATGCATACCGGGCATTGGTGCGACCGGTATCGGGCTCGACCAGCGGGATCCAGTCCACCCGGATGGTATCCTCCCGCGCAAACGGCCGGATCAGCGCGCCCGGCGCAACGCCATCCCATTGGGCGGCGGGGGATGTCCCGGCCCGGACGATGGTGGTGACGCCCCCGGAGAACATCGGGGTGCACAGCACGCCGGCGTCACCGGCCACGGCGGGATCCGCATCGCCAATAAAATAGTAAGGGGGCCCGCCATCTCCGGTGCGCAACACCAGAAATCCGTCATGCCGGATGGCCGATGACAGGACCGCGCCGGCATCCTCTAATGCGACCACCGCCGCAGATTCAGCGCGCAACAAGTTCGCCGCCGCCATCGCCGAGCGCGAGGCGTGCAGCGCGGATGCAAGAAACGCGGTGCCCGTCGCCGCCACCAACGCGAGCAATAGCACCACGATGGGCAATGCGAGGCCGTCGCGATGTCGGCTTCCTGAACCCCGGCAGCTCATCGCAGCGGCAACCGGCACCGGAAGGGAATGGCGTCGCCCCCCTCCGCACCCTCCATGGTAAATGAGACTTCGATCGCGGCAGGCAAGTTGGTGGTGAACGCCGTGGAACCCGACGCAGGACCGGAGAGGCCCGGGATCGCCTCGAAGCGCACGTCGCTCACGCGCGGCGCCAGCGGTTCATCGATGGCCGGCGGCCCCGGCCTGAGGGGATCCTCGCCGGAACGGAGCATCTCGAGCGTCGCCACCGCGGGCAGAAAAGATCGAACGAGGCGTGCCGGTCCTGGCCCTGCATCGGTTCGGGCGCGATACCCGACCACGCAGACATCGCAGCCGTCCCCTGGCCTCGTCACGAGGGCCACGAGCCAAGGGCCATCGCCTCCCCCGTTTCCGATCACGAGGTTAGTCGCGTGGGGCGACCGACATATCGACGCAAGGTCCGTCGCCATCAGCGACACGGCATTGCGGCCCAGCCGCAGTCTCTCGCCACGCGATCGCTCGCGATCCCACGCGCGGGTCACCGCGCCTGCGAATTCCAGCAGGAGGGTCAGCAGGAGAACGACCACCGCCAGCGCGGTCATGACCTCGACAAGCGACGTGCCGGGCGTGCCCCCGCGCGCGAGCCTCATCGTGGGCCCTCCCGGCGCACCGCGGCGAGTGCCGTCATCAGCCGGACCCGGTTCCAATCGTGCGGGGGCCAAGAAATGGTCAGGCATACCGGGATCGGGCGCCCGGCCAGCTGCGGATCACACGGCACGATCTCCATCCTGAAAAAGGCTCCCCCGAATGGCGCGCCCCGAATCTCCCCGGCACAGGCATCGGCGAAGAGAACGCGCTTTTTGCCAACGGCCATTTCGTCAGGGGACGCCAGGGCCGTCCGCGCGAGGGTCATGGCCCCGGTGATCGCCGCGGCATCGCGCGATGCGCTCATCGCCACCGACACGGCCGAGAGGCCGCCCGCGAGACCTGTGGCCGCGACGCCGAGCGCAATCACCACCTCGGCCAGCGAGTAGCCCCGTCGCCCATCCCGTGGCGAAACCGCCATCGCCTGCATTCCCATAAACGCAAACCGTCGAACGGGAAAAAGGCAGACGACCGTGCATCGGCCGCAACCTTGTCCCAAAACCCTGTCTTGATCCCGAAGCGACGATATGGATCGCGGGGGCGGTGTCAACCCTGACCCCTGAAAGCAAATGCGGTGGTCAGCCAGACCGCCCGCGCTCGATTTTGCGGTGGGGCACGCTACCGTTATGCCGTGGGCAACGCGGGGCGTCGCTACTGGATCACGATGCTGGTGTCGCTGATCCTGATATTGGTGGGCGTGGCGGGGGTCGGCGCATTTCCACCGACAAAATCAGATGGGACATGGGTGCGATTCGTGTGTTTCGTGATCATCGCGCTTGGCGGTTGCCTCACGCTGTTTGTCTCGGCGGTCGCGTGCTTCCTGACCGCCATCGTGGCGTGGCGTCGCAAGGGCCGGAATTAGTGGCCCCTCGGAATCTGTCGGACTTAGGCCGACAGATTCCTAGCCGATCGACTCTCGGAAGGCGATGACGGCATCGCTGATGCGATCGGCGACGTGTTCCAGCGGCTTGGCGAATGGGGGCACGAACCAGGGGAACAGGCCGATGACGTCGTGGACCACGCGGATCTCGCCGTCGCAGCCATCGCCGCTGGCGATGCCGAGGGTGGGGACGGGGGTTGCGGCCGTGACCGCGGTGGCGACATCGTGCACGACACACTCCAGCACGATGGAGAAGCATCCCACTTCCGCGAGGAGCTGTGCGTCCTGGATCATGTGCTCGCGCTCCAGATCGGTCTTGCCCTTGCGCCTGTAGCCACCCTCCTCTCGGATGCGCTGGGGCAGCATGCCGAGATGGCCCTGGACGGGGATGCCGGCGGCGATCAGGGCGCGGATCTGGGGGGCGATCTCGTGCCCGCCCTCGAGCTTCACCGCGTCCGCACCGGCATCGATCAATCGGCGGGAGTTCGCGACGGCGGCGGCCGGGTCGTCGTATGCGTGGATGGGCAGATCGGCGGTGATGAGCGCGCGCCGTCGGCCGCGGGCGACCGCGCGCACGTGACGCTCCATGTCGTCCATCGTGACCCGCGTGGTATCCTCGTGGCCGAGGACGAGCATGCCCAGGGAATCGCCGACGTGGAGGACATCGACCCCGGCCTCATCCAGGAGACGGGCGATGGGGTAATCGTACGCCGTCAGGGCGAGCAGCCTTGGCCGCCGCCCCTTGGCGTGACGCACTTCTTCAACGGTGACTTTAGGCACAGCGAACTATCCCTTCTTCCGGCAACGCCGCCAGCAATTCCTTTACGCTACTCCCCTGCCCCGGCAGAACAAGTTCCGGGCGCAGGTCACAGAGGGGCTGGAGGACGAAGCGTCTCGATGCGAGTCGCGGATGCGGCAGCGTGAGATCCGCAGAATCCCGGACGTTATCACCGAGATAGAGGAGGTCCAGATCCAGCGGCCGGGGCGCGTTCCGGGTCCGGCGCGCTGGGCGTCCCCGCGCCAGCTCGAAGGCCTCCATCCGGGCCAGCAGGTCTTCGGGACTCTGATCTGTCTGGAAGATCGCGACCGCATTCACGAATTTCCCCGATCCGGGCGGACAGCCAACCGGCGCGGTCTCATAGAAAGCCGACACCTCGACCCGCCCATCGCAAGCGAGCGTTTCGAGGAACGCGATGCCGGCCCGCAGGTGCGCAAACCGGTCGCCCTGATTGGAGCCGAGTCCGACGGCCGCTTCCATGTATTCCGATCCCGCGGTTCAGCCTCGAATACGCGCGAACGGACACGAATCCCCTCGCCCGCTTCGGTGGCTCGGCGTCACCGGCTCATCCCCGCAGGCCGAGCACGTCCTCCATCGAATAAAGCCCGGGTTTCTTGCCGAGCGCCCACCGGGCGGCGCGAAGCGCGCCGCGGGCGAAGGTCTCGCGCGAGGATGCTCGGTGGGTGATCTCGAGCCGCTCGCCCCCGGTCGCAAAAAGCACGGTGTGGTCACCGACGACATCGCCGCCGCGAACCGCATGCATCCCGATCTCGTTCTTCTGGCGCGCGCCGACGAGCCCCTCGCGGCCGTGGCGCACGTCGCGGGCGGGATCGAGGCCCCGGGCCTCGCAGAGGATTTCCGCCAGCCGCGCGGCGGTACCGCTGGGCGCGTCTTTCTTCTGGTTGTGGTGCATCTCGACAATCTCGATGTCGAAGCCGTCCCCGAGCGCGGCCGCGGCCCTGCGGACGAGCCAGAACATCGTATTGACGCCCACCGAAAAATTCGGGGCGAAGACCACCGGGATCTGCTTTGACGCGGCGCCAATGGCGGCTCGTGCGGCATCATCGAGCCCGGTGGTGCCAATAACGAGCGGCCGCCCCAGTTCGGCCATGCGCGCGGCGACCCGCGGCGACACCTCGCGTGCGCTGAAATCGATGGCCGCCCCGCAATTGGCGAGGCCGCCCGCGAGGTCGTCGCCCTCGTCGATCGCGGCCGTGACGTCAAAACCCATCTCCCCGGCCAGCGAGCAAAGGATGCGGCCCATCCGCCCGCGCGCGCCCACGATGGCGAGCGGTGTCCCGCTCACAGCCAGCCCCCCGCACGGAGGGTGGCCTCCAATTTTGCGCGGTTCCCGGCCGACATCGCGATCAGGGGCAGGCGCAAATCCTCCGTCATCCATCCCTTCATCGCCAGCGCCGCCTTGACCGGGATGGGATTCGTCTCCAGGAAAAGGTCCCGGAACAGGGGCGCGAGCATGGCGTTGAGCGCATCGGCCTCGGCGCGATGGCCGTCGCGCTCAAGGCGCACCAGCCGGGCGACCTCGGCCGGGATGAGGTTCGAAGCGACGCTGATCACCCCGACGGCCCCCTCCCTCATGAACGGGATCGTCATCGCATCGTCCCCGGAGAGGATCACGAAGCCCTCGGGGCATGCGGTCTTGAGCTGGACCACGCGCTCGGGTTTGCCCCCCGCCTCCTTGATGCCGACGATATTCGCGCAGTCGCGGGCCAGCCGGGCCACGGTGTCCACCGCGATCTCGATGACGCAGCGCCCCGGGATGCTGTAGAGCACCAGCGGCAGGTCGGTGGCCTCTGCGATGGCTGCAAAGTGGCGATACAATCCCTCCTGGGGAGGCTTGTTGTAGTACGGGCAGATCAGCAGGGCGCCGTCGGCGCCCGAGCGCTCCGCGGCGTGGGTGAGCGAGATGGCCTCGCGGGTCGAGTTGGAGCCGGTGCCCGCCAGGACCTTGCATCGCTTGTCGGCGCGCCGGACGGCCAGCTCGACGACCTTGATGTGCTCCTCGTGGGACAGCGTCGGTGATTCGCCGGTCGTGCCAACGGGCACAATGCCGTCCACGCCGGCGGCCACCTGCTTCTCGATGAGTTCGCCCATCGCGGCGGCGTCGACGACCCCTCCGCGGAATGGGGTCACCAGCGCGGTGTATGTTCCCGTGAATTTCATATCACACCTCGATTTCACCGGTGAAGACGAGCGCGGCCGGGCCCTTGAGCCGGACACCCGTCACCGATTCGCCATCCGACTGAAAACTCACCTGCAGCTCGTCTCCACCCTGCACCCGGACGCGGACCGGCAGGGCAACGCCCCGCGCGAGGTGGGCGACGATGGCGCTGGCGGCCACTCCCGTCCCACAGGCCAGCGTTTCGTCTTCGACGCCCCTCTCGTAGGTGCGGACGCGGATCGCGTCCGGCCCCAGGATCTGGACAAAATTGACATTCGTGCCGGCGGGCTGGTAGTTCGGGTGGAACCGGATCTCGCGGCCCAATTCTGACACCATGGCCTTGTCGGCATCCTCCACGAAAACGACCGCGTGCGGAACGCCGGTGTTGCAGTCGTGAAGCTCGAAGCTGCCGCCATGCCGCGTCTGGATCCAGCCCTTGATCCTGAGACCCTGGGGCGGGGTCAGGTCGACGGTGACGAGCTCGCCATCGAACTCGGCCCGGACCAGGCCCGCGCGGGTCTGGAAGGCCACGGGCGCACCTGGCTCACCCTCGAGCATGCGCGCGAAACGCGCGAAGCAACGGGCGCCATTGCCGCACATCTCGGCCTCGCCGCCATCGGCGTTGAAATAGCGCATCACGAATTCGGCGCCGCCGTCGCCGCCCGCTTCCACAAGCATCAGCCCGTCTGCGCCGATGCCAAAGTGTCGGTCACAGAGCCGGGCGATGCTGTCCCGGTCAATGGACAGCACGCCGTCGCGGTTGTCGAGCATCACGAAGTCGTTGCCCGCCCCAGTCATCTTTGCGAACGATAGCCTCATGCTTATCAAATCACCCTAGCGGCTAATTCGCCGGAGGGCAACTTTGCGCATTGCGGTTGCCGCGCCTCCACCCATCTGCCTAGTATCGAGCATGGCCTCCTCTCGGTTTCTCGACGAGCTTCGCCGGCGGACCTTGGTGTGTGACGGCGCGATGGGCACGCAGCTCATCGCTCGCGGACTGGCCAGCGGGGAATGTGGCGTACTGTGGAACGTCGAGCGCCGCGAGGATGTCTTGGCCATCCACCGGGCATACCGCGCGGCGGGCTGCGACCTCATCACCACCAACACGTTCGGCGGCTCCCCATCGGCGCTGGCGCGCCATGGCCTGGAAGAGCGCGCCGTGGAATTGAATATGGCGGCGGCCCGCCTGGTCGCCGAGGCCGCGGGCACCTGGGGTTTTGTCCTGGGCGACGTGGGACCCTTCGGAGATTTTCTCGAGCCCATCGGCGACACGTCCGTCGAACAGGCGCGGGACATCTTCCGGCGTCAGATCAAGGGCCTGCTCTTGGGCGGCAGCGCCGCCATCCTCGTGGAGACGATGAGCGACCCGGCAGAAGTCGAGGTGGCGGTGTCCGCCGCCAGGGAGATGGGGGCCCCGGCGGTGATCGCCACCTACGCGTTCCAGAAATCGGCGGACGAGTCATTTCGCACGATGATGGGCAACGACGTCACCGACGCGCTCCGTCGGGCGATCGCGGCCGGGGCGGACGTCGTGGGGGCGAACTGCGGCACGTCGATGACGCTGGAGGATTATCTGGCGCTGGCGCGAGATCTTGTGACTGCGGCGGGGGAGGTGCCGGTGATCCTTCAGCCCAACGCGGGTTCACCGCGGATCGAAGGCGAGCAGACCGTGTACGATGCCACGCCCGGAGATATGGCCGCACTGGTGCCGCGCCTCCTGGAGGCAGGTGTGCGCGTCATCGGCGGATGCTGCGGCACCACGCCTGCCCACCTCAAGGCGATGTCCGCCGCCGTGGCGGCCGCAGCCTGAGACTCCGCACGCATTTGGCGCAGAGACGTCCGACGCCCCACATGTCTTGTGGGCCGTCTGTGTCAGGTGGCAACGGGCGTCGAGTTTCCCCATGAATGATGCGGCGTGTTCCGCATCTGGGCACTGCCAGTTCAGAACCCGGGCTTCTGGCGTCCGTCGGAAATCGCTGTTGTTGCGTCCCGCTGGGCGGCCAGACCCTTCGACACGATGGTCGCCAATCCGCGCCCTTTCTTCATCGCCCCATCTTTGGGCCGCACCTCAAGGAGGGTGAGCCGCACTCGGGCGGTCTCCCACGTGGCGCGGAATTCGAGGCGCTGCACGTCGATGTCCTGGACACTCGGCGGGCCAAACTGATTGGTCAAAACATTAAAGAGCGGAGGCGGGGCGGAGGGATCCGAGCGGGTCCTCGGTTCCCACAGGAGGTCGACCTCCGTAAGTTGTTTCTTGAAGAACGAGTATCGGACCTCATCCAGAGTGACATCGCGGATCCGCAGGTTCTCTTGCGAGCGGTCGTAAGTGACGTAATCGATGCCCGCCGCCTTAAAGATGGGTTTGGCCACATTGAGGCCGGGGATCTGATTGGGCGCCACCCCGAAACGCGCATCGCGGAAACCGTACAGTTGATCGAGCGGATGGGGCGGCGTGGGCGCCTTCTTCGGTCCACAGCCCGGCGCGAGGAGGGCCATGGCACCCAGCGCCACAAGGCCTGTCGTCGTGCGCTGTTTCATATCGAGTTGAACCATTTCTCCGACGGTGGCCGAAAACAGAGTGAGGCGGAGGCCGGAATCGAACCGGCGAATGGGGCTTTTGCAGAGCCCTGCCTTACCACTTGGCTACTCCGCCACTCCATCCGAGACCAAGGGCTCGCGCCCTCCCCGGAAGCGCTCAATCTGCGGTCAGGCGCCCGCGTTTTCAACCCAGAATTCGCTTCTGGAGGAAGAGCGATCCGAACGTGAAGTGGGCGTCGGGATACTTCTTGTCCAACGCGAATCGCTCACCGGTATCCACGAACAGCGTCCCATCGACAGGCTGGAGCCCAGTCGCCTCCGCCAGCGCTCGGACGTCGTCCTCCGCCCGCAGCGCGCCCCCGACGGGTGCCGCGTCACCAAAATCGAATGTGATGCTCAGGTAGCCGCCCGGCTTCAGCGAGCGGCCCAGCTGCCGGGCCACATCAAGCTGCTGGGCTCGTGGCAGGTGTTCCAGGACGCAGAAGGACATCGCCCAATCGAAGGTCTCGTCGTCGCGGAGCGGCTCGACCGTCAGGTCGCGCGTCGAAGCCTCCAGCGACCAGCGGTGTTTGGCCGCCATGGCCTGCGCCTCGCCGGTGAGCGCGGTGTCGATATCGAAACTGGTGACGTGCAGGCCCCGGCTGGCCAAGAAGTAGACCGGCAGCGTCGCCCCGCCGCCGAAGTCGATGACTCTCCAGCCCGGCTGCCACGGCACCAGCGTCAGCCCGCGCGCGTACTCCCACATCTTGTGCCACCGGATCCGCCAGCGCGGCTTCGAAACGCCGTTCACTGCAAATCGCTGCCCGCGCAGGAGCAGACCCCGGCCGAATCGAAGCAACTCGCCGGCCCTCCGCTTCACAGCCGGCTCATCGAGGTCGGCCACCGAGATAGTCTTGTTGAATGCCACGGGGCGTTTTTGCCTCACCTGCCGACCCGGGACAAGAAGAAGTGCTTGAGATACACCATCCGGGCGTTCTGCCTTGCGATGATCAGTCCCGGCCGCCCATCCAGAAACCCGCCTCGCAGCAAGAAGCCCCGGAAAAAACGCCATCCGGCGCGGAGGATTCCCTCGACCCGCCCGCCGCGTGCACCGGCGCGCGCGGCCTCGTTCGCCCAGGTCTGGGCATAGCTCTCGATCTTCCGGCTGAATATCGATAGATCTCGATATGGCCTGTGGTTCAACGGGTTACGAAATTTGCGAGGCATGAGATCCAGTGCCTCAAGGCGCGGGTGTGGTTCGGCGCCTCGCCAGGCCGCGCGGCCGCGTGGTGCCAGACGCGCGACATAGTCTCCCGACCAGTCTCCGTGTCGGATGACCCTGCCGAGAAACTCGCTCTGCCGGCGAAATATCCAGATGCTGGTGGCCGCGTCGGGGGCCTGAAGCGCGAGCCCGACCTCCCGTCGCAGCTCTGGACCCAGCCATTCGTCTGCGTCTAAGAAAAGCACGAATGGCAGGCTCGCCTCGTCGGCCGCGTGCGTCCGCTGCGCGGCAAAACCCGACCAGGGTCGGCTCAGCCACCGGGCACCGAAACGTTCCGCCACGGCGCGCGTGCCGTCGGTGCTGCCGGAGTCCACGACCACGATCTCGCCACATGGCGCGACACTGCCCAGGCAGCGCGCGAGGTTCTCCTCCTCGTTGAGCGTGACAACACAGACCGAGACCCGATCCCATCCCGAGGCATGCATGGCGACGTCAATTCCCGGCCGGGATCTCGAGATAGAGGAGTTGGACGAGTGCCGCGAGGGCCTCGAGGGTCTTGCCGGTCGCCTCGCAGACGCGCGCGCGGTACAGCGTGATCTCCTTCCGCTCATTCACCTGCTGCTGTGTCCCCGGGAAGTAGCGGACGGCGGTGGCCGCCTGAGGGTATTCTTCGTGCATCAGTAGGAAGTTGATCAGGTCCAGCCAGCCGTCTTGCGAGCCGGTGCCCCGCGCCTTGCTCCAGAGCAGGTCGATGACGGCGCGCGGCTCATATTGTTCGTATTGTTGTGTCACGGTCTTGCTGCGCTCCTCCGCCCGCCGCACGGTGGGCGAATTCGCCAGCATTTGGCGGCATAGGGCCTTGGCCTCCTCGGCCAGACCCGCCGAGATATAGAGTTCCACGAACTGCACCGGCAGACGGGGATCGGCCGCGGCCTGCGGCAACTCTATGGCGAGAAGCCGTTTCTTGACCTGATCGCGGAGCTGGTACTGGAGACCCCGGTTGAGCCGATAGAGCTGCGCCTCGAAATTGGTCTCCAGATCTGCGGGAAATTCATCAAACCATTTTTCTGGGCCGAGGCTTTTCAAGAGCTGATCGCCGACCGCGCGCCGCTCTGTCCAGGGTATCTTCGAGTTTCGCCATGCCGCAGTGAGCTGCTCGAGGGTGTCCTTCGAGACGTCGAATCGAGCATCGGCTCGCAGGACCTGGGACTGGATCTGGGGTGGCATCGACTGGCCCGACGCCCACGCCAAGAAGGGCCGGTTCATTTCCCCAAGATGCCGGGAGAGGCTCTCCCAGAGCATCGTCTGCTGGGCGGTCGGCAGGGCCTCGTACACCTTGCCCAAGAGCGATGGCGCATAGCGGCTGAGCTCGTCCGCGATCCGAACGTAGAGCGAGTCCCAGTGCGAGCGACAGACCAGGGCCTTGCGGATGCCAAAGATGACATCCGCCTCCTGCCCCTCGTCTTCGAACCGGGGCCACACCCAGAGCATCCAGGACTCCCAGTTCGATGGCTGGCGCCGGATCAACTCGTCGCCGATTTTTCTGGCGATGAGCTGCAGCTCAGGTTCGATCAGCCCGCTGCGCTCCAAGTACCGAACCCAGCGGCGGCCGAGGCGGAGCATCAGCGTCCTCTCGTCCAGCGTGCCCTTGAGCAACGCTTCGGTGGGTTGCCTGGCGCGCTGCGCTTGCCCTGCCTCGAGGGCGACCATCGCGGCGCGGAACTGCCCCTGCGCCCAATAGCCGTAGGCCGCGCCCGCCAGCAGCACCAGGCTGGCCGCGGCGGCCGCAAGATTCCACGGTCCGGGGGTGGGCCGCCTGAGTCCCCTGTGGGGCAAGGATGACCTGCCGCGGTTGAACGCGAGCACGATCGACACCAGAAGGAGGATGGCGGGAAATCGCCAGAGGCTCTCCCCCATGCCGTGCACGAGGAAGACTCCGAGGGGAATGGAGACCAGACAGTAGGTGCGCCAAGAGTCCCGCCTGACGGTCCAGGCCTGCACGAGATTCCAAACCAACCACACCACCAGCGCGGCGAGCAAGACCCATCCCAGCTCGATCGCAAAGGTCAGATAGCTCTGCTCGGCGTGGGTGAATACCTTGGCGCCGCCAAGCGGGTACCGGCTGTTGAAGAGATCCGTGAAATTGCCCGGCCCAAATCCGTAAAACGGGCTGTCCAGCGAAAGCGCTATGCACCGCTTCCACACCTCCACGCGCGTGGAGAAGGACATATGTTCGGTCTGGAAACGCGACAGGACCTCGGGCCCGAACCACGCGGCGGCCGTGACCAGCACCATGAATGCGACAATGCTCAGGAGGCCACTGCGCGCGCTGAGGCTTCTTCGCGATATCACCAGCCAGCCAGCCAGCACGGTCGCCCACGCCAACAGCCCGCCACGGGAGGTTGTCGATGCCGCGGCGAGTCCCAGAACTCCCGCCGCGATCAGAGCCGTCGCCTGGGGCAAGCGCCGGAGCAACCGGGGCCCCGCGCGCCCCATGCTCGGGTCCGCCGATCGGCCACGGCCCCCCCGGCGGCTCGACAGGATGATCCCAAGCGCGAGGCTGGCGTGCAGCAGCGCGAAGTGAGCGAACGCGTTGCGATTGATGAACCCCGTGTTATCCAGCCCGGGGAACACTCCCCCTCTCGCCACGACGATCACCCTCGAGACGCAGTAGATCACCCCAAAGACCAGGAGCGACACGACTATCCACTCCCGGCCCGCCTCGTGTCGCCGGACCAGTATCTGCGCGATCCAAAGGCTCAGCCCGTAGCACAGGAAAGTCAGGAACAATGCCACTCCATCCCATCCGTTTCGCCGGAAAACGATCTCCTCGCCCCCCACCCCGATCACCATCACAAGACTGCTGAGGTCCACGGCAAGCAGGAACGTCATTACGCACAGCGCTGAGAAAAAAAGTATCTTGTCCGACCTGTGCAGGTGCCACGCCATCGCGGGGAACACGGCCACCGCCAACAATCCCATGAGCGCAACCGCCACGAAGATCGGCAGTCGGTCCGGCCACTCCTGCCCGCCCGAGCAAAATGCGGCCAGCGAAGGAAGCGCGCCCAGTGGCACGGCCAACAAGGGCTCCAGCGCGGCACGCGCGCTGCGCGCACGCCGCTCTCGTTCCCGCTCACCCTCGCTGTCTGTCGAGGTCACGGCCGATGGTCATCAACCCCGCGGGACACCGGCGGGCTCGTCCGGCTTGGGTTCCGGCGCGACCTTGCGGGCGTCTGCGCCGTCCTTCTCTTTCTTGCGCGCCGAGGTGCCATACCCATAGGCGTACGTCCCGCTCTGATAGCGATAGTAGCCGTATGACGGATAGTAGCCGCGGCGCAGATCGAGGGCGTTGAGCACGGCCCCCAGCGCGGGTCTCGCCCGTCGCGACAGGATGTCGAGCGCGGTGAATGCCACCCGCGTCGGGGTGCTGTCTGAGCGGAGCACCATCAGGGTCGCGTCGGCCAGGGGGGCCATGATGATCGAGTCGCTGATCGCCACCAGCGGCGGGCAGTCCAAGATGATCCACTCATAGTAGGTGCGCCAATCCTCGACGAGCTGCGCCATGAGGGGCGCCTGAAGCACGCGGGCGGGGTCGGGGGGCGTCTTGCCCGACGCGATGACGTGCAGGTTCTCGAACTGCGTGGAGAAGATCTGCGATTTCCAGTCGCACTGGCCCTGCAGAATCTCCGAGAGCCCGCTCTTCGATTTGATGTCGAAGATCCGGTGCACGTCGCCGCGCCGCAGGTCGGCCCCGACGAGCAGCACCGACCCGATGCCCCCGAGGGCGAGCGTCGCAGAGAGATTTGCCGAAATGAACGTCTTGCCTTCCGACGGCTGGGGGCTGGTGATCTGCAATACCTGGAGCACGCGCTGCTTGCGCTGCTGGACCAGCACGGCCCGCAGGGTCCTGAAGGACTCGGCGAAGCCGGCCTGCTCGTCGTGGGCCGAAAACAGCCGGTCGTTTGGCCTGCGCGACGAAATGCGCATCCTCGGGATGACGCCGACGAGATCCAGTCCCAGCTCCGTCTCGACCTGCTCCGGTGTGGCCACCTTGTGGAGGATGCGATCGACGGCGATGACGAGGCCGCAGCCGATCCCAATCCCGATCACCGCGGCCAGGATCAGGGTCTGCCGCCGATTGGGGCTGACCGGCGTCGAGAACAGGATTGCCGGCTCGTGGATCTGGATGTTCTCCTGGGTGGTGTCGATGCTGACATTGATCTGGCTGAGTCTCGAGACCATCTCGTCGTAGAGGCGCTTGGTGCGCTCGACGTTATTGAGCAGCTTCTGGTACTCGGTCATCTTCTCCACGGACGTCAGGTTCTGCGAGGTCAGCGAGGACATCTGTTTCTCGTACACGCCCTTCTGCAGCTCCTTGGCCTCGATGTCCTGCTGCATCTGCGTCTCGGCCTTCGCGGTCTCTTGCACCAGGCGCCTCTCGGACATCTCGATCATCTGCAGGTTGCTCTTCAGCTTCGGGTGTGCCGGCTTGAGCATCGTGGAGAGTTGGGCTTTCTGGGCGAGCAGGGTGTCCAGCTCCTTTCTGGCGTCCAGCCACGAGCTGTTCTGGAGGTACTTCTGTTGTTCGGGGTCGAGGGTCGGCAGCGTCTGGCCCGCCGTGCCGCCGGTCCGCGCCTGATAGAAATATTCCTTCAGCTTGCGGAGCAGATCGATATCCGTCTGGAGCCTCACGACCTGCCCGGACAGTTCGGACATCTGCTTCTGCACGGCCGTGGATTGCCCCTCGACGTAGATTTCGGGGTTCTTCTTCTGAAACTGGAAGAGCTCGTCCTCCGCGATCTTGAGTTCCTTGACCTTTTCGCTGATCTCGCGCGCGAAGGTCTCCAGCGCGGAGCCGGACAGCCCGAGCTTCTGCTCGCGCTTGAATTTGACGAACTCGTCAAAAAGCGTGTCCACGAATTGGCGCGCGAATTCGCCGTTGGGGCTATCGACCCAGATGCGGAAGATGGACGAGATGCGGGGCAGCTCGGCCCGCAGCGTGAAGTCCGGGAGCCGGCCGTAACGATCCTGAAAGTGCGTCAGGCGCCGGGTGACACGGCTGCGCAGGATGCTGCCCTCTAGGATCTCGGTCTGGGTCGCGTAAAAGCGCGGATCCGCGTCGGAGTACGCCTCGGCGACGATGTTGGCGATCCTGGGGGCGACGATCAACTTGCCCATGGCCCGATAGACGTCGGGCTGGTTGTTGAGATAGACCACGGCGATGGCCATGCTGACCGTGAAGATCAGGACCACGACCCACGCCCGGCGGCGGAGGGCCCACAGCGACCGCTGGAAGGTGTCCCAGAGGTTGGCCTGCATGATCCGGGTGCCGCCGGGCGGACGATTACCGGCTACGTCCTCGGCGGCGAACTCTTCGGCCCCGGGGGCTCCCGCGGGTTGGTTGCCGTTATGCGGTTCCATCGAATGCATTGGGCGCTCGGCGGTCAGAAGCTGATCAGCTTGGAGGGCACAAAGATCTCGTCGTCGTGCCGCAGCTCGACGTCGTCCTGAGGCCTCTCTTTGAGTATCCGTTTGTAATCGTGGATGGTGACTTCGACGCTGCCGTCGGGCTTCTTCCGCCTCAGCTCGACCTTTCTTTCATTGCCAAACTTACCGATCCCACCGGCGCTTGCAATCGCCCTGGTGAGTGTGAAGATCTCGTCGGGGGGGATCTCGCGGCGACCGGGCGATCCGACCTCCCCAAGCACATAAAGACTTCCCGCCCGCACATTCAGTGACATCCGGACGGTGGCCGTCTGATAGAAATCGGTTTCAAGCCGCCGACGTATCTCCGTCTGCAGCTGCGTGAGCGTTTTGCCCGCCGCGGCAACCGGCCCAAGATAGGGAACAATGACATTCCCGTCAGGTTGGACCCTGAGGAGCTGGGGCTCGGCAGCCAGTCCGATTTCCTTGTCCTCAAGGATCTCGAAGGTCAGGGAATCGCCGGTCACGAGCACCCGCCGGGAGGAAACGCCGTCTGCCTGGGCAACCGCAGCGGCGGGCGCCGCCGCCGGGCGGGGCGCTGGCAGTGGGGTTGGGGCGACCGAAGGGAGGCTAGCCGGGTTCTGGGCTGCCGTCTGGGCCAACAGTGCGATGGCGGCAATCAGAACGACGGGGTGGGGCATCACCGTGCATCAGAAGGCGTATTGGAGGCCCACCGTAAAGACGTTCTGGGTGAAATTCTGATCGCCGATTTCCCACTCTTTATCGTCGACGGTCAGGTCGGAGTTCTTGAGCTGAAAGGTGTATTGCGCGGTCAGGTTGACGCTCTTGGTGAGCTGCCAGCTATGGCCGAGCGAGAGCCGATGAAAACTGGCCTCCTCGCTGACCTCGCTGTTCGAGGAATCGTAATAAACGTAAGAGTAGAGGAGATCGACGGTCCAGAAACGGAGCAAATCCCAGCCGATGTTGTAGACGACGCTGATGGTGTCCTGATAGTTGGATGTCACGCCGGGCTGGAGATTCTTAAAGACGTTGAGGCTGTGCCGGAAATACTTGTTGACCTCGTGGGTGAGGACAAAGCTGAAGATCAGGCCGCTGAAATCATCGTTGTCATCGTAGAGCCCGCCGCCCTCGTACTTGTTCCATCCCCAGCCGACCGAGGCACCGCCCGAAAGGTTCCTGCTCAGGACAAACTGCGTGTAGACCGAGCCGTTGACACCGAAGCCGTCATTCAATTCGCCGGAGTCGTAGTAGTCGTAGTTGACCCCGGCGTTGACGCCGACGATCACGGGGCTGCTGACGCGTACGCCGACGTAGGCGTTGAAGAGATCGCTCTGCCGGTCGAGGTACTCGTAGTCATTGCCCCAGTATTTGTACAGGAGGTGGTTGTAGCTGGCGCCGGTGACCACCTCGTTGTAGTCGCCATCGGCGGTCAGGGTCGTGATATTCGTGAATTGCCGGACATCGTCGCTGCCGGTGGACCGGTAGTTGACGAGGGGGCTGGTATAGAGGTGGAACATGTCGCGCAGACGGAACGTCCAGTTGTCGGCCTGGGCATAGATTTCAAAGGCGTTATCGCCATTTGGGAAGAGGGTGAAGTTGTTGTACTCGTCATGGTTCAGGTAGAACTGGGCGCCGAAGTCCAGGCTGAGCTGCATCCCGTTCTCCTTGGTGAAGGGCATGTAGTAGCCGAGTCGGGCATTCGGGGAGATTATGAAGTCCGAGTCTTCGTCTTCCGAGCGAAGGGAGATGTTGTCGTTGAAGGAGAAGGTTGTCCCCGCGCCGGCCCGGAAGTAGGTATCGCCGACTTTGAGGTCGTAGCCCGCCGGAACGCCGGGCGCTCCACCGTAGGTGCTGACGGACTGTTGATAGCCGGGCCCACCGGGCCGGGTCGTGTCCCAGCTGCTGGCCCCGATCGTGCCGGTGTACTGGGCCCGGCCGAGGCTGGGCAGCACGAGGGTGAGCGCGATGACTGCGCCGACCCAAGCGTGCGATGATGTCAGACTCATAAACGCGTTCTCCAATGCCTCTTCGCGGTCATCACGGTGTCACCGGTTCGTCATCATCATCATGATCTTTATGCTCGGCGGCGGTGACGGTCATGCGCGCAAGATCAAGCTCGTACGTGGAAAACAGCGTGGGGAGATAAAAATTTCGGATGTCCCACACCGCGGCCTCGCCCATCGGGATGGGACGGGGTTTTTCGGCGGGGTCGTTGCTCGTGACCGGCCCGCCGACGATGGTCTCGATCCGCACGAAGCCAGTGACGACGCGCCGCGTGAACAGGTCGCGGTTGGACGTGGACGCCAGTGCACCGCCTCGCTTGCCGAGGCGCTCGACCATGAACTTGACCAGGATGACCGTGTCCTTCGGGACGAATGCCTCGACACCCTCCGGCAGCAGTATGTTGAGCGGATCCCCGCTCTTGACCTCGATGCGCAGGTCGACGTCTTTCCCGGGATGGCGGCGGCCCGGCCCTTTGTCCGTCACTGGCTGCAGATGCGTGAGACTCGTGTCGTCGCCGGGGATCGCCTGCACGGTGAACACGGTGAATCCACCACCCGGCAGCGGGAGGCGATAGGCGCGCTCCTTCGTGCTGATATCCATCTGCTCGGCGTTTTGCTCGCCGAGCCAGCCGACCGTGACGCCGTTGGCATCGATGACGGGCGTGAACTCGGCGGGCTTGATACTGTCCTTGCCCGCCATCAGACAAGAGGACATGGCACCCAGTGCACCGAGCACGAGCCAAGGTCGCGACAGAGGCAGACGCATTCCAACCATACTTCACCCCCTCTCAAGGGTGAATTCATGTTACTCGTGAGCGGGGCACCGTCAACAGGTTTTTCTTTTTCGGAACAAAGAATCTCTTCCGCTGTTGGAGAGGCTATTGGGAGGGATAACAGGCCTCATGCTGAGCCCCGAAGGCCGATGTTGACCGACGTCGGCCGAAGGGGGGGGCAGCGGCACTCGAGGTGATCTCCAGGGCGCACGTTCACCCCGCCCCGGTCGGGACCCACCAGGATGAGGTCGGTGGCGCCTAGACGGATCCAGCCGGAGAGGTCCGCGAGCAGGCTGCCGGGATCGAAGACCTGGCCCTGGGTTCCATGGGGGCTCACCCCCCGGCCATTGTGCCAGAGGATGGGGGGCGTATCTGGCGCCCGACTGCCTTGGGCGACGGCGGCACCCAGCGTCGTAAATCCCTCGTGGGAAACCGTCGCCAGCGAGTAAGGGTCGGTGGGGAAAGGGCTATCTTCCTGAAATATGATGGCCGTAACGCAGCCTTGAACCGCATCGCGCGCCTCCTCGACCGCGGCCCGGTAGAGACCCCGCCCGAGCACCCACCCCAGTCTCGGCAGCGCAATCACGGGGCGCCGGTCCCGTGGCACGGAAACCATGGCGCGGTGAGGCCCGACCGATGAGGGGGGCCGGAGCCTGAAACGGAACCCCGTGGGTGTTTCGCTTGCGTCGATGATCTGGACGGGCTCTACGGGGCTGAGCAGAACCAAATCGCCGTAGTCCCAGACTTCGCCTGTCGTCCCACCCCCCGTAGGCTCGCCAGACGGGGGTCGCCGGGTGACACGGTCCCCCTCGATTGTGCCCGAGAAGACGCGCTGCCCATGCCTGAATCGGCCGATCTCGACCATGCCGTATGCTATCAGCACCACCGGTCCACCGGCAAGCAGAGGCCGCGTGGCGGACTTCCCAAAATCTGACGGGCTGCTAGCTGTGGGACGTGTTCGAGTACCCTCAACCCTACGGGGTGATCGTGGTCGGTGGCGGGCATGCCGGCATCGAGGCCAGCCTTGCGTCCGCCCGGATGGGAGTGCCCACCCTGCTCCTCACGATGAATCTCGACACCATCGGCCAGATGTCCTGTAACCCCGCCATTGGGGGGGTTGGAAAAAGCCAGCTCGTCGCCGAGGTGGATGCCCTCGGGGGTGCCATGGGTCTCAATGCAGACGCGACGGCGATCCAGATCCGCATGCTCAATTCCAGCAAGGGTCCCTCTGTCCGTTCACCACGTGCGCAATGTGATAAGAAAGCTTATCAATTCCGCCTAAAATGGCTCTGCGAAATACAGCCCTGCCTCGACATCCAACAGGGTACCATCGGCCGTCTCTGCGTCGAAGGAGATCGGATCACGGGCCTGGAAACCAGCTTGGGCGTCCGGTTTCGATCCGAGAAACTGATTTTGACCACGGGAACCTTTCTCGGTGGCCTGCTCCATGTCGGCGATGCACGCCAGCCCGGCGGTCGGCTCGGCGATTCTGCCAGCGGGTTCTCCGAAGAACTCCGCCGTCTCGGTTTTGAGGTGCGCCGCCTCAAGACGGGAACTCCCCCAAGACTCAACGGCCGATCCATCGACTTCAGCAACTTGGAGCCACAGTATGGCGACGACCCTCCCCCGCGCCTCAGCAGCGCCCCATTTATTACACAAGTATCTAAACACGAGATGTTTACAATCAATCGATGCGAGGGTGACGTGTTCCACGTGGAACAATTGCCCTGTTGGATCACCCACACGACTGAGGCGACCCATGCGGTCATTCGCGCCAACCTCCATCGGTCGCCCCTCTTTGCAGGCGTCATCCAAGGCACTGGGCCACGTTATTGTCCCTCGATTGAGGACAAGGTGGTCCGCTTCTCAGACAAACCGCGGCATCAAATCTTTTTGGAGCCCGAGGGCCGACACACGACGGAATACTACGTCAACGGATGCTCGACCAGTCTGCCGTTTGATGTTCAGCTCGACCTGATCCGCACCATTCCGGGGCTGGCGCATGCAGAGATCATCCGGCCAGGATATGCGGTCGAATACGACATGTGTCCCGCCACCCAGCTTTCGGCGACCCTGGAGAGCAAACGGATTCAAGGCCTCTATTTCGCAGGTCAAATCAACGGCACCTCGGGTTATGAAGAGGCGGCAGCGCAGGGGGTCGTCGCCGGAGCCAATGCGGCTGCAGCAGTACTCGGCAAGTCATCCCTCGAGATCACGCGCAGCGATGGCTATATCGGCGTCATGGTTGATGATCTGATTACGCAGGCCATGACCGAGCCCTATCGCATGTTCACCGCGCGCGCCGAATTTCGGCTGCTGCTGCGTTGTGATAACGCCGCTGATCGCCTGATGTCGAAAGCCTGGAATCTCGGTCTTGTGGACGCGGACCGCTGGGCGGCATTTCAAAGATCGGTGGATCAGTTGACCCTCCTACGATCCATCCTAGTGTCGCAGAAGGAGGCTGGACGATCCCTCTTCGAGCTTCTTCGTCGTTCCGACTTCTCGGCAAGACGAGATCTTCCAGCATCCATCCGCGCCGAGTTTCCGCCCTCACTGATCGAGCGCATTGAGACCGAGGCAAAGTATGCCGGATATATCGTGAGGCAGGAGACCGAAATTCGGCGCTTGGCCAAGCTTGAGCAGACGCCCATAGACCCGACGATCGACTTCGATCTGCTTCACGCGCTCAAACACGAAGCGCGCATCAAGTTGGCTAAGGTGCGGCCGACAACTCTGGGTCAAGCCATGCGGATCGCGGGAGTGACACCAGCCGACGCCGCCGCACTGGCCGTTTTCCTTGAACACAGACGGCGAGGTTGAACAGACGCCGAAGCCAGCCCGCAGCCCAGATCCCATGGTGCCCATACTGCACGACGTCACCCACCGGCAATCGCACGCCGCAGGACGCCAGCGAACGGCATTCGCCTCCGTTCGACAGCGCCTCCGACGAGGGGATTCTCAAACACGGGGTCGGGCCAACACAACGACCGCATCTGGCACCCCGTGCGTCCCCGCCGCGCCATGTTCCACGTGGAACAATCCCTCGCGAGTCCCCATGTGCTTCGATCACCCCAACCCACAAATCCACCATCACCGTCCTCACACCGACGACGGTCCCGCGAGTCCCACGCTTTCGCGTCCAGCGGGCTTTTCTGCCAAACTGACCCGTCCCGCGCTACCCACGCGATCTCAACCCGTCTCTCACTATCACACACGAACATTCGGCAATCTCGTCTTGTCAGCCCTTTGGCAGCATAGCGCGTCATCGCCCGCTGGATCTCGGACTGCTCCTCTGTGAATGGCCGCCTCTTCCGACCTCGGGTGACTCCTCGTGTGCCCGCGGACACCATCTGTCTCCCAAAGGCGGAAAGGTCACCTGACCCCGCTGATTGCATCCATTAGTTCCTCTTATTCTTTGATGCCCTCCTTCTGCTACGTTTCTAACGGCAACAAGGACCGAATAACTTTGCGGATCCACCCCGCTTTCCTACAGCTTCCTCTCTCGGCCCGCACCTGCACCCGGCCCTCCAAGTCTGTTCACAATCGATCCCCTCCGTTCCCGCCCCCTAACATGCTGCTACCGCTTGACAACCGACGATCATCCCCATATTCACACCCATTACGGTTAAGGCTCTTTGCTTGGTGGGACAAAATGAAATTCTCAATAACGAAAGAAACGATCCTCGATGGCCTCCAACAGGTCCAGAGCGTCATCTCCACCCGCACGACACTGCCGATCCTGCAGAATGTCCTTATCGAAGCCAGGCAAGGCGCCCTGGTCCTTTCGACCACTGATCTCGATGTCGGCATAAGCGCTTCCATTGACGCGGAAGTCGAGGAACACGGTGCCACGACTCTTCCCGCGCGCAGGTTCTTCAGCATCTGTCGCGAGCTGCCGGCGTCCGACGCATCGATCGAGGTCGATTCCCGAAATGTCGCGACGCTCCGCTCGGGCAACGCGCTGTTCAAGATCCTGGGTCTCGCACGGGAGGAGTTTCCCCCGATGGCGCCGCTCGAGAAGGCGCGGACTCTCAAGCTACCACAGCAATTGCTCAAGGACATGCTGCGCAGGACTTCCTATGCCATCTCGCATGATGAAACGCGCTACGTTCTGAATGGCATCCTCATGTCTTTCAAGGAGCGGAAACTCACCATGGTCGCCACGGACGGGCGTCGCCTCGCACTGGCCGACACCGAGGTCGAGCTGGCGCCCAGCCAAGAGGCCGACATCATCCTCCCCACGAAGGCCGTCAACGAGCTTCAGCGACTCCTGAAGGACGAGGGCGAGGCCACGCTGAACATGACCGACAGCCGCTGCTCCTTCGACCTCGGCCGCGCCCGCCTCATGTCCAAGCTCACCGAGGGCAACTACCCGAACTACCGGCAGGTCATTCCGGCGGAAACGAAGGAGCGTGTCTCTCTGGAGCGCGAGACGTTCCTAACCACGATCCGCCGCGTCGCCCTCCTCACCAGCGAGAAATCCAGTTCGGTCAAGCTCGCGTTCTCGAAGGATACTGCCACCCTCAGCGCCAACAGCCCGGATGTCGGCGAGGCCCGAGAATCCATCGCGGTCAAATATCGTGGCAAGGACTTCGCCGCCGCGTTCAACCCCGAGTACCTCATGGACCCGCTCCGCAATCTCGCCGACGACGAGGTCCACTTCGACTTCGTGGACGACACCAGCCCCGGCGTCATCCGCGTCAGCTCCTCTTCCTTCCTCTACGTCATCATGCCCATGCGGATGGCGTAGCCCGAGCGTGGGGCGTGCTGCTTTGGAGGCAGTCCGGGTAGAAGCAGGGCATCTGCCTTGTCGGCGTCGATCTGGTGAATCCCGGCGGAGCGGCGGCCCGCGAACCCTGTCACATGAGAACACAGGCCCTCATGGCACTACTGCTCATAGCTGCCGGCGGAGGCCGGGCCTCCCAAGAGGGCATTCTTCCCCTTTCGAGCTTCCGTCTCGAATCCCTTGGGATCGGCGAATCTGGCAGGGTCGTCGTCACGGGGGCGCAAAACGAAAAATGGGAGATCGTTGCCTTGAGGGTTAATGCCTTTGGCAAGGATTTCGTCGTCCCACCGGACAAGCTCGCCGGGCTTGCGGAACTTCGGGCCAACGGCATCCGGATCTCTTATGAGGGCGGCTACCCTGGGCTTGGGGGGCGAACGATCTATATTCAGCTCCAGATGGGTTTTACCTCCAGCACCCACAGGCAGGCCCTGATCACAGTGACCGAGGAGGGAAAGATCGACGTGGGCGCGGTCGAGAGTCGAGGTGCTCCGTCAGTTGGTCGACCAGCCAGCCGGTTGCCTCCCTCTTTGGGGGCCTCGCCGCCGACGTCGTCGCTGGCCCCCTCGTCACAAGAAGGTGGGCGTGCCGCCCGGGAGAATCCCAGCGAGGCGTTGCGGATCATCGTGCCCCGGCACTGTGCCACGGACCGTCTCTTGATGGTGACGCACTTGACGGGCCCGTTCGGGGGCCGTGGCGATTTCATCCGCGGCATCGATGGCCAGACGTCGTATGTGCTGCCACTCTATCCGAATAGCACCGACCCGTCCGTCGGAGCTGGCCGGGCGGGGACCGTTCGGATCATCGCGTACTGCCCGGGACAGCAGATCGCAACCCTCGAGTTGCTGGATCTCAAGGACATGAAGTCCCGCGAGGTGGCGGTCCCATTCTCCGAGCTGCCCGCTCGGCGGATCCAATGCCGTGTCGAGTTCCCGCGGGATGTTCCCAGGCGCCGATTTAAACTGGTTGCCAACTATATGGCCTATTCCGGTCACAGATTCTTTAGGATAGCGGACGGTTTCGTGACCCAGTTCAAGGTGCTGCAGACGGTCGTTCCCGAGAGTGGCGAAGCCCGACTGATGATCCCCGATTTCTCTGAAGACCGGTTCACGACGAATCAGACCGCAGCGAACTCCATCCACTTTGCCGCATATGAGTTGGAAACAGGCAATCCCGCCTTCGATCTATCCCCGGAGGAACTGCCGGCGCACGAAGTGATTCCGGCGACGCTGATATTGAAGGTGGCACCACTTCGCGGAGCCGCCCATTGAGGCCAAAATGACGAGATTCATCGGTGCCCTGCTGCTCGTTCCGGGGGTGGGGTCAACTCTTGAAACTTGAGAATCGCTGTGCCTCCTATTCTCCATCAGCATGGCGATGGCGGGAAATTGGGCGGGAAACGGCTGGGGTAGAGGCAGCCCGGGATTTCGCGTGCCGCCATCAGCTTGCGGTCAATCGGGTCGACCTGTCGGCGCGATTGGACCGGAAACGCGCCGCAGAACCCGATGCGTTCAGACGGCGACTTTCAAGTTTCAAGAGTTGGCGCCTCCGCGAGCCTGTCGCGGCTTGAAGGTTGGACACGGTCAAGTGAGGGGCCATACGATTCGGGCTTGGCATGGGGACGGTAACCAAGATCGCCCGCAAGTGGCCAACGGTCGTCTCGGCGCTCATCGTGGCCGGGATTGCCGCGATGAACGTGATGGCCTATCGGCACGCGCATGCCATGATGCATTTCGGCGGGGGGACGGCGCGGACCGACAAGCCGGAGAGGCTAAACCCGGCAGAGAGGATCCGGGTTCTGATCTGCGGGGTAACCGTGCCGAGGCCGCGGACGGGCCTCGGGACGTCCGCGCTGGACCCACGGTGCCGCGCCCTCACCATTCCATGCAACGGCCAGATTACCCTGGGGGCGTGGTATTGTCCCAGCTCCCCCGATGCCCCCCTGGTGATCTTGTTTCACGGGTACGCGGGAGAGAAGACCGGCACCCTGCGCGAGGCGAAAGCCTTCCTTGAGCTTGGCTTTTCGGTGTTGCTGGTGGACTTTCGGGGGTCGGGGGACTCTTCGGAATCGTATACGACGATCGGTTACCGAGAGGCAGAGGATGTGGCCGCCGCCGTCGCTCACGCGCGGCAGCACCTGCCACATTCGAGGGTGATTCTCTACGGCCAGTCGATGGGCGCGGCTGCCGTCCTGCGGGCCGTGGATTGGTTCGGTGCCCGGCCCGACGCCATCATCGTAGAAGCCATATTCGACAGGATGCTGCAAACCGTGCGGCACCGCTTCGAGGCGCTGGGCCTTCCGTCGTTTCCTGGGGCCGAATTGCTTGTGTTCTGGGGCGGGCTTCAGGCCGGGTTCAATGGGTTCGAGCACAACCCCGCGAAGTACGCCGCTTCGGTCGCCTGCCCGATCCTCTTCCTTCATGGGGCCGATGATGTCAGGGCGCGGGTCGAGGAGGCGCGCCGCGTCTTTGCCGCTGTCCCCGGCTCGAAACAATTTGAGGTGTTTCCGGCCCTCGGCCACGAGCCATCCATTGCCCGCTATCCCGAGCGGTGGAAGGAAGCGGTTGGCCCATTTTTAAAGCAGGCCGAAGCCGGCGTCGCACGATCTGGCGGGAACAGCACGGCCGTGCCATTGAAGTGGCTGTTTCGCGGGATGTAGATGTGTTCGCCTTGCTTTAACGTACGGCGCAGGATGGTCATCTTTGCCACGTGATCGCTGTCCGTGCCGTAAATCTCCGGGGCGACGATGTCCCAGCCGAACCGCAGAAGCCATCGGCCGTTCCCGCCCACGGCGATGTACACGGTGGTCTCGTCTTTCGCCAGGATCTCCAGATCGTTCGGCCGCAGGACGTCACGTTCCGCGTCGCCCATCCCATACGTCCGCGCAAAGGTCCAGCCGTTGAATAATTCCTCCGGTATGTTCTTCAGCCGGTATCCGCGATTGTTGAACGCTTTCTCCCCATTCTGGAAGGGAGCCACCTCGTACATCGTTCCGTAGAAAATGAATTTTTTTGATTCGTGCGAAATGTACTTTGGTTTCTCCCCGAGCCATGGCGTGTCCCGATCGGAAGAGGCGCTGCGGAAATCCCGGATTCGGTGGAACGTCAGGAAGTTCGCGTCGTGCCCACTGTGCGAGCCATCCCAGCCCGTTCGGCTGACGTATATGATGTCATCACCATTAAAGACCCAGTCAACGTACTGCCAGGCATGCTGGATGCGGTCATAGTGCCGATGCAGGGTCGTGCGGATCGTCCATTTCCTCAGATCGTGGGAGGACATGAGCACGAGTACGTTCCGATACGCGGGCGGGTTCTTCTGGGGAGAGGTGATCGTCCAGTACATTCCGGATTTTCCATCAAAACGGATCGTGAACTTGCTGGCGCCGCCGGGGAAATCGATCAAGTCCTTATCCGGATCGAAACTGAGCTTCTTGCGGTCCGCGCTCAGGGGGAGAACCGCGGCCTTGTCGCCGCTCTCAATATCGTACCGGATGAAGTTGACCATCTTTCCGTCGGGCGTGACGACCGGATTGCCCTCGCGCCAGAGATAGGACTTCCGGCTAGGGACATTGGAGTCGAGCGGTTCGCTGTAACTCCAGGAGGCCGCATCGAGAAGGTCTGCGTCGACAGGGGCCGAGCTGAGGCGGGCGGAGAGTCCGGGCCCTTCGAGGCCGCGCCAGATCCGGCCGTCGTGGATCGTCACGGTGCAGGGCGCCGTATGATAGCTGAATTCATCGAGGAGCAGGCCGTGTTTCCTATCCACCGGCTCCGTCCACGTGTGGCCGTTATCCGTCGATTTCAGGATGACCCAGATCTTCTTCTTGGGAAGAATCCGGACGCCCATGGCATAAAGCACATCCCGATGGACGAACATCCCCATCCAGTGATACCCCCGGAGTTCCGAAATCCTTGTCCAGCTTGCCCCTCTGTCTTTCGACTCGTAATAGAGCACCCTGTTCGCGTTCGGACCGCCGCCGAAAATATCGTGCGAGGCGAGATAAGTCCCATTCGGCAATATGACGACCGATGGGCTGCCGACGTAGTCCTTCTGGTAATCACCGCTCTCGAAAATGACGACGCCCGGTGGCGGCGTTCTCTGGGCCTCCGATGTTTCAGCGCCGCAAAGCGGAAACGAGCGGGACAGCGCGATTATCAGCGCGAAGAGAGATTGGCACATCCATATGATGGGGATTCGCGTCGGTTGGCATCGATCCGCTCGCTCCATGCCATCATTTTGTGGCAGTGTCGCCACCAGGTCGAGCGGCATCGCGAGCATTCGCTTCATGGCGTCCATTGCGCCCTTCGGCGGTGGCGGAGCGAACGCCGAAGCCGGAATCGGCTTCGCTACGAATTTTCGCCGCGCGCCAACCCGTCGGCTACGCACTCGCAGCAGCGGGAAGGACCTCGACATTTAGATGCGCGCCCGTGGCGTTGGCCTCGGTGACAATCTGGGGGATGCCGTTCACGCAATCGATCGACATCCGGTGCGTGTGACCCGAGAATACCCCCAGCAGATTGGGCGCGCGAAACACCTCTTCGCGGAACGCTATCGTCGTCGCGGAATGGCCGCTCTCCGGCCATTTCGGGCGCCGTTCCACGAGCCAGTTCTTATCCGTCTTCGCGCCCCACTCCGGATGACCGCAGCCGAAGCCGACGGGCCGTCCCGGCGCGTACAGCGGGATGTGCATCAGGAGCACCAGCGGTCGGCCCGAGGCGACCTGTTCCCGAAAGAACGCCAGCTGTTCCGGCAGAATCTCATACGTCGAATCGTCGATCGCCACGAAACGCACGCCTTGGACATCGTAGGCCGCCATCAGCGAGGGGTTGCCCTGATAGAGCGGCCGCAGGCGCTTCTCCGTCCACTCGGCTCGCAATGCCACCTCGGGGCCATCCATCCCCTCGTAATGCCAATCGTGATTCCCCGCGATGTAGCAAAAGCGGACGCCGGACTCCTTCAGCTTGGCCAGGGCCCACTCAATCGCCGCCTCCGACGGAAAACTGAAAACATCCCCGACCATCGCGAACAGATCGACCTGCGTTCTTTGGGCCAGTGCCAGCGTCCTCTCAAAACTCTGCTGCGGATTGGTGGCCGCCTTTGTCTCAAAATGCTTGGTCTGGTTGTAGGCGCGGGACATGCGCCCGCTGAATTCCTGAAACGGCTCCCCGCGCACGTCGTCCAAGAAGAGATGCGTGTCACCGACGACCATGATCTTCAAGGGCGCCGTCACCGCCGGGCTGAAGAGACGCGCCTGATTGCCATCGATGGAAAAAGACCCGCGCGTCATCGCCTTGGCCGTCCGGCTCCCGTTCGAATGGCAGCCCGCCAAGAAGGGTGCGGCGACCACCCCGAGGGCTGTCGATTGAAGAAACGCGCGGCGGGAGGTGCGTGGGTCAGAGTATGTGTTCATCGTCGGCGATCTTAGCACCCAGGTGGGATCTCGGAAGTGCGTCTTGTGGCGCCCACTGGGCGGATAGGCTTCCACACACTTGGCGGGAGGACCCGTGGCCTCGCGGGCCGCATCACACCCGGACGCCGAGGCGAGTCCGTCCCAAAACTTCAGACCATCACCCTGTCGCTGGCATCTCACGGAGACGCCGCACAGCAATTGCCGACGGCATCAGCCGGGAGGGACGCCGGCCCCGGCGTCCGCGCTTCACCAGCCGCGCGACATCTGGGCCAACCTGGCCCGCGAGGCGAGCGTGTCTCAAAACCTCTGAGCCGAGCCGCCTGGCACAGGCGGCCTACAAATTTTGTAGGGCATCTCTGTGAGATGCCGTGCATTGTCGCGCGCCGCACACCATTGGAAGTCCCCTCTATCATCAGATGGGCATTGATTGTTGGGTGTTCCGTGTTGGGCGTTTGAGTTTTGAGACAGCCTCAGGCCGCGGGGCCTCCCGGTGGAGACTCGCGACGCGGACCAGCATGGGCCCCGATGACGTTTTTCGACGGGCTGTTAGGGCTTGGCAGGCTGGCCGTTGGTGGTAGAGTAAAAAGCCTAAACGGCGGCCGTAGCTCAGTTGGTAGAGCTCCAGATTGTGGCTCTGGCTGTCGCGGGTTCAAGTCCCGTCGGTCGCCCGTTTTGCTCCAATGTCCGCGAGTTTACCGTGGGGGGTCTGGCGGCACTCTAGCCTGCATATTTCACGCTTCCGCCAGAAACATGCAGGCTCAAAGGAAAACCGCGCTCCGAAAGACGCGATTTTGGAGGATCTGGTGCCACCGATCCGCGAAACACACTCTGCAACCGCGAAAAATCCCAGTCTTTGCCAGACCTTTCCCAACAAAAGGCTCTCATGGCGCGGTTTTCCCAGAGCCCGGAATTTCACAGGCCGCAAGGCTGTGAAATAGCCGGGCTAGAGGGACAGCACAAACTCGGCTAGGTCCTTGAGATCGGATTCGGACAGGGGCAGAGGCTTGTCCTGCGGGAAGCCGTGTTTGCCATCTTTGAGCAGTTCGAGCATGGACACGTTGCGCCCGTCGTGGAGGTAGGGTGCGGTGCGCCAGCACTCGATGAGGGTTGGGGTGTCGATATTGGGGTCTTTGTCGGGCGCCTTGATGGTGCCGACATCATGCTCCTTGAGATCGGTGTAGAGTGGGGACGGGTGGCAGGTTGCGCAGCCGACCTCTTTGCTGAAGTACAGTTCCTTCCCGTGCTCGGCGGCAGGGGTGAGTTCGCCCATGATGAGGGCCGGGCTGGGGACCGGCACCAGGGACTTGAGGTATGCATCCACGTCGGCAGCGTCTTCGTCGGGGACGACGGCGAAGAGGATGTTGCGGAATCCGGAGCGGACGGCGGCCTCGGCGGTATCGCGCACGCCGCTGAACATGGCGGGCGGTGTCTTGTGCGTGAGTAGCATGCTCTTGTTATTCTTTGGGTTGCCGATGCCGTCGTTGAGCAGATCCCAGTTCAGGCCATCGACGCGCGCGTCCGGATGGCAGCTCGCGCAGCTCTGCCAGTGCTGGAAGCAGATGGTGGCGTCGGAGAATATGACGTTGCCGCGGCGCACCTTATCCCATTTGGGATCGGGTCCGAGAGGCAGTTTCGCGACGAGATTGCGGCCATTCGGGGGCAGGTTCAGGGCGCAGAGTTCATCCGAGAAGTACTGCGCGACGTAGGCCTTGCCGAGGGCGACGGCGACGCCGCGGGAGCCTTTCCCATCGAGCTGGATGCGCTGGCGCAGATCGACGAGGAAGGCCAGGTCGTTGGGCACGTCGGCTTGTGAGGCGGGCACGTAGCGGCCGCCGGTGTACGGGGGGGCACCGCCGGGTGGAGTCTCGACGGGGATTTGTGCGAGCTTGGCCAGCACGCCGGGGAAGTCGATGACGCTCAGTTCGTGGGTGCCATAGTGCGCGACGCAGACCCACTTTCCATCGGGGGAGCATGTGACGCCCCAGGGGTTGGCAGCGCCGAGATCGACGTCATCCAGGAGGACCGTATTGACCAGTTTGCGATTGGCGGCGTCGATGATCGAAAGGGCGTTGGTGTTCTGCCAGCCGCGCTCCAGCTGCGTCGTGGGGAGATGGAAGCGGGCCAGGATGTGGGTCACGAGGACATACCTGCCATCGGGGGTGATGCAGATACCCCGGAGTCCGGTCGATCCGTTGGGCAAGGGAATGGCCGACGTCTGTCCGGAGGCGGCATCGATCGCCGTGATTTGCGCGGCGACGACGTCGCCATCAGCGCGGGCGATCGGGAGGTGGTTGATCACGTAGACCGTTTTCCCGTCCGGTGTGGCGACGGCCCCAAACGGTTCGCGGACCACTGGGATGCGGACCGTTTCCTTGCCGGAGGGGAGATCGATGACGGAGATGTCGTTGTTAAACCGGTTGCAGACGAAGAGGCGCTTGCCATCAGGGTGAGGCGCGAGACCGGTGGGGGTGTGGCCGACGGTGAGTTTCTTTGCGAGCTTAAGGGATGCAGGATCGATGAGGTAGACAACGCCGTCGGGTTCGCCGACCGTGACGTAGAGCGTCTTGCCGTCGGGGCTCAGGGCGAGGCCGGTGGGCTCGCCGGGCAGGTTGGCCGATGCCCCCGCTTTGCCTGTGCCCGTGTCGATGACCATCACCTTCGAGGCATCGGCGCACGCGGCGTAGAGCCGATTGCCATCCGCCGACGCGATGACCGCGGATGGACCGAGGTATTTGGGCGCGGCGCAGACCGCGTGGGGCAGGGCCCATGCCAAAGCAAGAAGGATTGGCCAAGGGCGGGTGGCGTGCGTTGAATTAGGTCGGTTCATGGGAGTTCCTGTTCAGTGCTATCCTATGGGTTTGGCATGGCAGCCTCAAGACGCTTCGGGAAGGACTTCAACAAGGACGAGGCTGGTCGCGGTCACGCTGTTATTAGCGATCTTTCTTGAGTCTGGCCTGCGGTCTTCACGCGCTCGCGTGGAAAATGCAGGCTTAGAGCGAGCAGGATCCCCCGTCGGTCATGTGCGCATCGGTCGAGAACGCTCCCGGCCACCGTGCGACATCGAACATGGGTGTCGGTCCCCGAATCGGGCAGGAGCGCAGATCTCATAAGCTCATATTACGAGTGATCGGTGCCCCGTAAAGGTCAATCTCGCGAGCGAATAGGAGTGCCGCCGCGCGGGGTGATGGGGTTGTGAGCCCAGCGCGTGCTGCGACGGGGCTTCGTGTTGGTACTGGGGAGGATTTCCGGGGCAAGGAATGCTCGCTTGCGACCGGAGTCGAACTGTTGAATTGTGGTGTGAAGCACCATGCGCCAATGGGTAGAGATGCACAAGGTCGAGGCGAGGAGGTGCCCTTGTGTTCTGCCGGAAGATGGGTGGCCATGGATCCTTGCCATGGTGGGGGGCGTTCTGTTGGTGTTCTCCTCGATCAGCATGGGGGAACCGGTCACTCGGGCCGGTGTCATGATTCTAACGAATCGTTCGCCGGATGTGGCGCTGTCAGACACCTTCTCGATGCCGGGAGTGCTCAAGCCTCGGCGACCGCACCCGAAGGGGCCCCTTTTCCGGCCACCCGGGCAAAGACATCGCATCACGGCGAAGTTCCTCGATTGCGTCAGGGCGCGTCTTGTGGCCGAGAATGTGCTGAGTCTGATCGGCACGGAAGTTCCCGCGGCGATGGCCGAGGTGGTCGCGCGCTATCGGCTGAGGCTAACTCCCGTATTTCAGGATGTGGAGCGGACGGAACGCATGTGCCGTCGGGCTGCGGAGCGCAGCGGGCGCCAGCCGCCCGACCTCAATGGCACGATGCACGTCGAGATACTGTCACGCGGAGACGTTCTCGAAGTCGCGCGGGCCCTGCAGGCGCTCGATTGTGTCGAGAGTATTGACATCGAATCGCTTGACGTTCCGCCGCCACCGCCGGGAGACATCGCGCCGCCGACGCCCAATCTTGAATCGCTTCAGGTCTATCGCGGTGCGGATCCGGGCTACGACGTCGACTATGCTCGGACCAAGGGGGCCGATGGCGGGGGAGTCCGATTCTCCGACTGTGAGTACGGATATGATGCCGCGCACGAGGATCTGGTCGATGCTGGCATCACCAACTGTTCGCGGGCCGCCATCCATCCGAGCGTCTATACAAACAACTGGGACGAACATGGCACCGCCGCGCTTGGCATTAGCATGGCCCAGGATAATGGATATGGGGTATCGGGGATCGCCCCGCGGGCAAGCACCGCGTTCTATTCGGAGTGGACGACTGCCGGGTATAGTCGAACCGCGGCCATAGCGGATGCGGTCGCGGATTCCGATGCGGGGGACGTCATGCTGCTGGAAATGCAAGCGACCGGTGCGGGCGGCGGCTACGGTCCGGCCGAATTGGACAGCACGGTCTGGAATCTCACCAAACTGGCGACCGACAGCGGGATCATCGTCGTGGCGGCCGCGGGCAACGGTAATCAGGATCTCGATAGTGCCACGTATGCCAGCTACATGGCCATGGGCGACAGCGGGGCCATCATCGTCGGGGCGGGCACCAATGCCGTCGCGCACTCGAAGCTGATTTTCAGCACCTATGGCACCCGCGTCAATGTGCAGGCATGGGGAAGGCTAGTGGCATCGACGGGATACGGGGCGTATGCGCGCTATGGGAGCGACGACCACCAAACCTACACGGACAGTTTCAGTGGGACGAGCAGTGCCAGCGCATGCGTGGGTGGGGTGGTCTGCGCGCTCCAGTCCTACGTGATCGGCCGACTGGGCACCCGGCTCAGCCCCGCCGAGCTGCGCGATCTCCTGGAATTGACTGGGCATCCGCAAAGCGGCTCCGGCGGACACATCGGACCTGCCGTCTCCTTGTCTGGTGCCATTGGAGCGTTGCCTGGGAAGCGCCTGGGGGTGAAAAACTGCGTGATGGGTTCCCCGTTGCCAGGGGATATTTCCATCGGCTTCGTGGGCATTCCATTCCGCTCGTACCGCATCGAGGCGACGTCAGATCTGGAGGTGTGGGCCACGTTGGAAACCGGTGTCGTGGCATCCGCGGGATTGACATGGTGCACGCTGGAGGGGGCGGCCAATGGCCACGCGCGCCGGTTCTTCAGAGTGGTCGAGGAAGCGGCGGTCGGGCCGTGATCGCGACTTGCGCTCAGGCCCCCACGATCTCTTTGGATTTATACGGTTCCCCGCTCACGAGCTGGCTGGTCATTCCCAGATCGGCCATGAGGTTGGCGCCGGTGATGCAGGAACTGCGGTCGCCCAGCAGGAACGCGCAGGCCTGGGCGATCTCTTCGGGTTCGACCAGGCGCTCGGCCGGGATATTGGAATTCCAGTAGCGGGTACATTCGGCCTCGCTGGGGGCGGCGGCGACGAGGGCATTCCAGATCTCGGTGCGGCAGAGGCCGGGGGAGAGGACATTGACGCGCACCCGATGTTTTGCCAATTCGATGGCGGCGGCCTTGCTGAAGCCGACCATACCGTGTTTGGCGGCATCGTAGGGTGAGGCACCCGCGACCGAGGCGTGGGTGTGGACGCTGGCGATCTGGACGATGGATCCGCCGGTGTTCTGGGCGATCATTTGGCGCGCGCAAAGTTGCGAGAGAAAGAAAGAGCCCTTGAGGTCAACGTCGATCACGTGCTCCCACTCTTCCTCGGTGACAGTGAGGAAGGGCTTCACGAAATTGACCCCGGCGTTGTTAACGAGGCCGTGGATAGCGCCGTAGGCCGCCACGGTCTTTTCGACGAGCCGCCGGAGATCCGCCATGCATGATACATCGCAACGAACGGCGATTGCCCGTCCGCCGCTGCCCGTGATCCTGTCCCTCAATTCGGCAAGCTTCGCCTCGGATCTGGCGGCAAGGGCGACCGCGGCACCCTCGCGGGCACAGGTCTCCGCGATGGCGACGCCGAGACCCTTGCTTGCTCCGGTGACGATGATGGTCTTGTCGTTTAGCTGCATGATATTTTTGGGGTTGGTTTTGCAGGAATGTGACACCATGGCGTGTGGCACGTCGGTGGCCTTGCGTCAACGTTTCTTGGGGTGGGTTGGCCCATGGGTTCCTTGTCCGCGCGGATCGATTGTCCTATGATGAGCCAGATTATGGAAACCGGCAATGAGGACCGCCCCCAAGACCAGGCCGATAACGGCAGTTTCCTGTCCGCCTTCATCTCGGCCGACAATCAGGAGATCGTCCCGATCCGGTGGGAGCCGAACCCCGGCATCGTGAACAAGGAGCGATTGCTCGGGGAGGGGACGCTTGCCGAGAATTATGATGCGGCGGACGAGGAGCGCCCCGGAGATTATTATCGAGTCATCAGGCTATCGGAGGAGGAATTTCAGAGGGAGGGGCCCACCGCATTTCAGGAGAGCTTCCAGCGCCGAACTGAAGACTTGGTCGAGGAGGCGCTGACGGTCCTGCGATTGAACCCCGACGGTCAGATGGCCGGGATGGCGCAGCTTCTTGAAGTGGGCGTCGTGGCCGACGAACAAGTATTCTTGGATGGGGAAGCGCGGCAGTACGTGTTTAAGGACTCCCGGATGTATTTCCGGTATCGTGGCATTCCGGGGGGGCGGGCGCTCTCTGCACCGGATTCCCATGCGTTGACCCTCTTCGAGAAGGCAGAGATCCTCATCCAGACCGCGAGGGTGCTGGCCGAGATACATGCCCTTTCATCAATCCATGGCGACGTGAAGCCCGAGAACATTCTCTGGGCCAGGGATTCGGATGGGGTGCTCCGGGTCATACTCGTCGATTTTGGTTCCATCCATGTTGGCGCGAGGCTGTCCTCGGACTCGTCGGTGTATGCCGCCACCCGGGATCGCGTGTTCGTCGGCGGCGGGCGGATCGTGCAACCGCGGATCGACATAGCGTCGTTTGGCAGAACGATGATGGAATTCATGCTGGACCTATCGTCGTTGCCGCACGAAGAGGAGGCCCCGTACGAGCGGGAGGAGCTCAACAGGAATGTGGATTACTGGTTGAACAAGGCGCCGCTGGAGGAACTCGTGGCGGAGTTGAATCGGCGTGGCTATGCGGTCGCGGTGCCATTCATCCGCTACGCGCGGCGCATGAGCGATGCGGACATGAGCAGGCGGCCTCAATCCATGCACGAGGTGGAAGAGAAGCTGAGACGCCTGACGAAAAGGGCCGGGGCGAAGAAGCTGGGCAAGACGGTGTTTTTGAAGAACTTCCTCTGCGGGGATCCCGATGCACTGATCCGGAGGGCCGAGGCGCGGGGGCACATTCGGGGCCCGGAGGTTTCGGGAAAGGCGAAGGGGGGCTTCGCCCGATTTCTTCGGCACCACATGAGTGGGGATGAGATAAGGGTTTATGAGTTTGCCGGATTGGCCCGCGGCGTCGTCGTTGGCATCCTGTGCCCGGACGCGGGTGTGTGCGTCCTCGATCTGAGGATGGGGTTCAAGGTTTTTCGAACGGGAGAGCTGGATGATATGATGGTCGAAGCGCTCTTCGATCCGGCGAGCCCGGCGAGATTGCGGTACGTGGTCAGGCGACGCTCTGGCTGGAGGATCTATGAGGCGATCCGGTCCGCCATCGTGAAATCCGCCGACTATTTTTGCCAGGTCGCATTCTGGTGGCGCCGGCTCTGGCGCATGAGGGTGGCCGGTTCGGCGCGGGTTCCCGTCAAGGCGCGGAAGATCTGACGAGCGGGATCTGGAAAGAGGCGGTGCCCTTGGGCAACCGATAGCGTTTCAAGCCGACGGGGTGGTCTGGCAACAAGGGTTCGAAAGTTGCGCTGCCCGCGCTGGGGAGCAGGAGTTCAACCTCGCATTCGGCGGGGAACGTGACGGTGACGCGGTGGGTCTCACCCTCGCGTTTAGCCTGGAGCAAGATGGGGCCGCGGGGCGTGTGGGCGATGGCCTCGAGGTCGGGCAGGTCACCCAGCTGGGGGCGCAATTGAAACCTGGCGAAGCCTGGCTCAAGGGGGCGCAGGCCGACGATCTCATCGAAGAGGATGTAGATGGGCGAGAGCGCACAATGGCTCCACTGGGCGGCGGAATCCGGGGAGGATCGCCAATGCTCTTGGATGGTGTTGTTGATCGCGACGGATGGCATCGCGGCCCACTTGTTTCGAAACTCGTTGAGGATCACGTCGGCACGGCCGGCCTTGCCCAGGGCCCAGTAGCGCCAACCGGCATTGCATGGATACGAGAGGCCCATTTGCGGTGGGCAGTCGGCCAGCGCCCGCACTGAGGCGGCGGTATCGTTGCCTGGGCACTGGTCGAACAGGACGGCGGTGGCGCAGGTGCGGTCTGAAAGGCGAGGGCCCACCTCCTCCAGGAGCCAAGGCAGGTTGTCGATGAATGCGTGATGCTCCTTGCTCCAGAATCGTTGGACCGTCGCCCGGAGCAGGGCATCGCCCCGCTCGCGAGCCTCGCTGGCGAGCCGGGCATTGCCCATCAGATCGCACATGGGCGCGAGGGCGTGACGATACATCGCCGCGGTGTTCAGGTTGAAGGAGCAGATCTTGTGCCGCTGCTGTTTGAACGCGGTGAAGTCGATCCAGACCACGGGCATGCCGAGCCCATCGACGGGGAGGAGGCCATCTCGACCCCTAAGGCCCCAGATATAGCCGGCGAATTGCACGAGCCGGGGATAGGGCTCACGGAGGGCGTCACTATCACCGCTGAACATGTAATGTTTCCAGCAATCAAAATTGAATTGGACGCCATGGTCGAGGATGGGGCCCCAGACGCTGGAATCCAGTTCGCGCTGGGGCAGGCGGGCGAGCCTGTCGTAGGCGGGGTAGGCGTCGAGAAAGGCGCCGCTCTTTGTGAGGCCCTCGCTGAACGTTCGGAGAAATCGCGCCACGATGCGGCTTTCGCCGAACGCGTAACGTGCGGCGACGAGCTGGTGGCCCCCGTCGCCGCTGTATTGCTGACGCTCTCGGCCCATGCCATCGACCAGCGTCTCGATAGCGGAGTTGCGCAGGGTGTTGATGCCGGCGTCAAAGAGGCGCTGGAGCGTCGGCTCGGAAGTCCGGATAAGCGGTTCGTTGGGCCATGGGAACTGCCGGCGGCGGACGCCGATGCCGCGCACGGTGACGGGGCGCGAGGCGTTGCGTATGTGGAGCTGGAGCCAGCGGAGCGATTCGAAGTCGGCGCCCTCGAACTCATTGTGCCCCTCTCGGCAGACAAAGCGTGACCACGAGAAATGATGCGAATCGAGCCAGCGCGTTTTCTCCGGGTCATGTCCCTCCTGGATCATCATTTCGACGATGGTGCCGGCCGGTGCGTCAATCGTGAATCGGGGGAAACCGACGATCTGTTCGTGGAACTCGAAGGTCGCCTCATTGCCCTCTCGCGGGTCCGGAGTGGCGGGCAGTTCCCACGAGTCTGCGTTCCCGGGGGGCACGATGGGATCACGCGATACCTGGAAGGCGTCGGGCATGCGCGCGTCGAACCAATCCTCGGGATCGCGTTTCCAGAGCACTCGGCCCGAATGGGCGAGCGCTTTCGCGGTGACGATTGTTTCCCGCGGCATTGGGATCTGGCGCGCCCGCAGGGTGCCGAACTCCTGCGGCACGCGGTCGACCGTGTCGGCGGCCCAGTGCTGGTCGGCCCGGCAGGAGGGCGGCTTGTCGGCTGGACATTTGATTTCCATCGATGCCGTCCAGCGGCCATCCGGCGCGAAGCCCTCGGCGTCCCAGCCATATGGATGAAGGCGGGCATCGAATTCTTCTTGGAGGGCCCGGAGGAACCATCGCTTGTAGTGGCCCGGCGGGTGCGCGCGATCCAGCATCGACTGCCAAGAGGCATCGGTGAGGATATTCAAGTCGCCGGAGGGGGTCTTGATTGGAACGTTGAGAATCAGCCCGGGTTTTCCACCGGGCCAGGTGCCGTCGCCATGTCCGTAGAAGAGCACTTCGACCGCGATGACATTCTTGCCGGGCCTTAGGAAGGGTTTCATGTCGATGGGATCGGCATCAAGGTTCCTTGGGTCGCAGGGGGCGGGGCCCCACTGGACGCGGTTACCATTGATGGCGAGCCGGTATCGGCTGTCCGCGGCGATCCATCCTCGCGCGAGCGTCGGGATGGCGGGGAGTTCGATTTCCTTTCTGAACAGGACGAAAGTGTTTGGCAGGGTTCGCTCGGAGGGCAGCCAGATCCACTTGGCGGGCGCGAGGGTGATCGTGTGGGGACGCCAGTCACCCTCCGATTGCGCCAGGCTCGCCTGTTCGACCGAGAGTGCGTGGGCGCCTGCATTGGTCGCCTCCTGCACCGCCGCGGTCATTTGTCCCCAGACGATCATGATGGCCGTCACGAAGGCGGCGAGAGACATTACTGGGCGCAAGGGGGTTTCTGGCGGAATGCCGAACATCATAGGCGACGGTTGCAATCGAGGGCGTATGCGCGGTTCCTCGACTCAGCCCCGGAAGTAAAGGTATGCGCCGATGATGAACGCCATGACCACGAGGGATGCCGCGACGTCCCGCCAGTTCCAGCTGGCGCGGGTGCGGGCGCGGTCCTCGTCGCTGGCCGTGCCATAGGTGAGGCCCTTGATCTTGGTGTAATCGGGGGCCGGGGTGAGGTGGCTGACGACGATCATGACCGCGGCGGAGACGAGGGTGATGAGGATGCTGAAGTACTGGAAGTTGATGTTGTTGATGATCCAGAGGAAGGAGCCCTCGGCGTAGCCTTTTCCGGGGCCGAAGAGGCCGAGGGTTATCGGCGTATCGACCGCCATGCGGAATAGCCCGAGGAGAAAGCCGACGATCATGGCCCAGAGGCAGCCCCGGGCGTTTAGGCGTTTCCAGAAGACACCGAAGAAAAACACGACGAAGATGGGTGGGGCGAGATAACCCTGGACGGCCTGGAGGTAATCGTAGAGGCCGTGGGCACCCTTGACGACGGGGATCCAGGCGAGTGCGATGAGGACCATGCATGCGGTCGCGATGCGTCCGGTGCGGACGATCTGATGCTGGGTGGCGCGGGGTCGCCATTTTTCGTAGAGGTCGACGGTGAAGAGGGTGGAGCAGGCGTTGAACACGCCGGCGAGTGAACCCATGAGGGCGGAGAGCAGTCCGGCGACGACGATGCCGCGGAGGCCGGGGGGGAGAAGATGTTGGACCATGAGGGGGAACGCGCCCTGGGCGGCCCCGGTTGTCTGGCCATCGGGTCCGATCATGATGGCCTGGAGTTCGGGGACCTTCCCGCTCTTTGCGAGGGCGAAACAGATGAGGCCGGGGATGATGAAGAGGTAGACCGGAAACAGTTTGAGGAATGCGGCGAAGATGCTGCCCTCGCGCGCGACGGTTTCATTGGGGGCGCCGAGGGCGCGCTGGACGATGTACTGGTCGGTGCACCAGTACCAGAGGCCGATGACCGGCGCGCATATGGCCATGCCAAGCCAGGGATAACTGGTGTTGAAGTACCACGCGATCCGGCCGGATTCTTTGACTGGGGCCCAGGTGCCCTCCATGCCGGCAGGGATGAGGGGTTTCCAGAGATTGAACATCTCGGAGCCGCAGATGGCGCGGAGTTCGCCCCAGCCACCGAGTTTTGTCAGGCCATAGATCGTCAGGAGCGCCGATCCCGTGATGAGTATGACGACCTGGACCGCGTCGTTGTAGGCGACGGCGCGCATGCCGCCGAGCATCGTGTAGAGGCCGGTGAGGACGACCACGAGGACCGATCCGATCCAGAAGCTGTCGATGACGGCGCCACCGATCTCGATCCTGAGCTCGGGAAGCAGTGTCCCGAAGACGACGCCGCCGGCGAAGATGCCGACGGCGATCTTAGAAAGGATGAATGTGATGAGCGACACGATCGAGAGGACGTAGCGCGAGCTGGTGCAGAAGCGCCGCTCAAGGAACTCGGGCATCGTGAATACCAACGAGCGCGCGTAGAAGGGCACGAACACCCACGCCAGCACAAGGAGACACCAGGCGTGCAGCTCGTAATGCGCCATGGCGACGCCGTCCCTTGCGCCAGATCCGGCGAGCCCGACAATGTGCTCGGAGCCGATGTTCGAGGCGAAGATGGATGCGCCGATGATCCACCAGCTGAGGTTGCGGCCCGCGAGAAAGTAATCTGCGGCGGTGTCCTTGTTTTTCCTGACAACCCACCAGGCCACCCCCAGAAGGATGCAGAAGTACAGGGCGATCATGAGCCAGTCGATCGTGGCCAGGGTCGGGGCGTGATGGGATGCGGCGAGGAAGGTCATAGGTCAGGGGTTCTGGGTCCGGGGCACCACCGTGGGTGAAGATGAGGCGTAGGAGCGCGCTTGCGAGCGATTCGAATCGCCTGCAAGCAGACTCCTACGATTCGGTGTCTGAATTCTTGCGCTAGCGCTGGCCATAGTAGGCGGAGGGGCCGTGTTTGCGGAGGAAGTGTTTGTCGAGGAGGAATTGGGGGATAGTGCAGGCGGGTGGGTCGAGCTGCCATGTCAGGGATGCGGCCTGGGCGCAGAACTCTAGGGCGATGGCATTCTCAACGGCGTCTTCGATCGTCTTGCCCCAGGCGAAGGGCCCGTGGCCGTGGGCGAGGACGGCGGGGACATCCATGGGGTCGAGGCGGAGGGACTCGAAGCACCCTTGGATGACGCGCCCGGTGTTGCGCTCGTAATCCTTCGCGACTTCCGCCTCGGTCAGCGGGCGGGTCACGGGAACGGCGCCGTGGAAGTGATCGGCGTGGGTCGTGCCCAGGCAGGGGAGTTCGCGCCCGGCCTGTGCGAAGGCGGTGGCGTGGAGCGAGTGGGTGTGGACGATGCCGCCGATGCCGGGGAAGGCATTGTACAGGTGGAGATGCGTGGGGGTATCGGAGGACGGTTTGGCGCGGCCATCGATGGCGCCGCCGCTGGGCAGCGAGAGCACGACGATGTTCTCGACACCGAGCTGGTCATAGGGAATGCCGCTGGGTTTGATGGCGATGACGCCCGCGTCGCGGTCGGCGGCCGAGGCGTTGCCCCAGGTGAGCGTGACGAGGCCGGCCTCGACGAGGGCGACGTTGGCGCGGAGCACGCGCTGTTTGAGTTCGTCGTGGGGCATCAGGCGCGGGCCCGGTTTCGGATCGCGAGCAGAGACTTCATAACATTATGAAGGTTACCGTTCCAAGTGGCGGTACCGAACGCGTCGTGGAGGACCCTGTATTGGGCGTAGATCTCGCGGTAGACGGCGTGTGCGGCGGGATCGGGTTTGAACACGCGGGGCTTGAGGCCGGTCATCGCGCGCTGCGCCGACCCGCAATCGGGGAATGCGCCCCCGACGACGGCACCGGCGATGGCGGCGCCGAGCGCGCATGTCTGGGCCGAGCGGGAAACCTTCATGGGGCGGCCGGTGACGTCGGCATAGATCTGCATGGTCAGGGGGCTTTTTTCCGCGATGCCGCCGCAGTTGACGATTTGCTCCACCCTCACGCCGTACTCCTCGAAACGGTTGATGATGGTGAGAGCGCCGAATGCGGTCGCCTCGATGAGTGCGCGATATATCTCCGGCGGGGTCGTGTAGAGTGTCTGGCCCATGATCAGGCCGGTGAGGCGCTGGTCGACGAGGATCGTGCGGTTGCCATTGTTCCAGTCGAGGGCGAGGAGGCCGGACTCGCCGGGCTTGAGTTTGGCGGCGGCGGACTCGAGGGCCTCGTGCGTGACCGACTTGCCGCCGGGCTGTATATAACTGACAAACCAGTTAAATATATCGCCGACGGCAGATTGGCCCGCCTCGAGGCCGAAGTGGCCGGGGAGGATGCTGCCGGGAACGATGCCGCAGAGGCCCGGGATGTCGGCGAGCTCCTGGGATTGGGGAACGACCATCATGTCGCAGGTGCTGGTGCCGATGATTTTAGCCAGTGTGCCGGGGGCGATGCCGGAGCCGACCGCGCCGAGGTGGGCATCGAAGGCACCGACGGCGACGGGGAGGCCCGGCGGGAGGCCGGTGCGTTTGGCCCAGTCGGCCGTGAGGCGACCGACGGTCTTATCTATCGTCGCCGCGACGGGGCGGAGGCGGCGGCGAAGCTCGGCCATCTTGGGATCGAGGCGGGCGAGAAACTCCTCGTCGGGGTAGCCGCCCCAGGAATTGTGGAACATGGCCTTGTGGCCGGCCGCGCAGATGCCGATGGAGAGGTTGTCGGGGTGCTCGGTTCCGGTGAGCATGGCGGGAATCCAGTCGGCGCACTCGACCCACATGTGCGCGGCATCGAAGACCTCGGGGCTCGTGCGCAGGCAGTGAAGGATCTTGCTGAAGAACCATTCGGAGGAATAGGTGCCACCGCATTTCGCCAGATACTGGGGGCGGATCTCGCGGGCGAGGGCGGTGATTTCGGCGGCCTCGGCGACGCCGGTGTGATCCTTCCACAGCCACGCCATCGCGGCGGGATTCTTGGCGAAACGCTTGTCGAAGGCGAGCGGGCGACCGTCCGCGTCGACAGGGAGTGGGGTGGATCCGGTCGTGTCGACGCCGATGCCGATGATCTGCTCGGGCCTGAAGCCGCGGACCGAGCGTTTGGCGGCTGCGAGCGCGGCGCGGACGGTCTTCTCGGCGCCCGTGACGTAGTCGGCGGGATGCTGACGTGCGAGGTTGGGATCGCGCGAGAGGATGACGCCTTTCGTGCCGTGTGCGAAATTCCAGACAGCGGTGGCGATCTCGCGGCCGTTTGCGCAGTTGACGATCAGGGCGCGGACCGAGTTGGTGCCGTAGTCGAGTCCGATGGCGAATTGGGGTTTCATGGCTGATCTGGGATTGTGCGTGGGATCAGGTTAGGTGTCGAGGCGATGGAATTCCGAGCTAGGCATGCAGGTAGACATCCCAGCCCAGGTATTTTGCGAGGGCTTCCTTGAGGCCGTGCGAGACGCGCGCGGGGTTGACGGCGACGTGGTGCTCGAAACCGTTTTCGCATATGTGGGCGAGGAGGGCCTGGAAGCGCGGGATTTTGACGACGCCGAAGCCGCCGAAAGTCTTGAGGGGGTCGTCGGTGAGTTCGCCCTCGCCGAGGTAGGCGCGGATCTTGCCGGCGGTGTCGTCGGTGGAGACGCGCAGGTAGGTGAAGCCGCCAGCCTTCACTCGCCCGACCACGGTGCCGTAGGTGTTCTCCCTGCCGACGGTGCCGGCGATGATCTCCTGATAGTCCATGACGGGGGCGCCATCGCCGGACGTCACAAAAATGTCCTTGGGAAGATTGGAGCAGTGGAAGATGACGCCTTTGTCGGGATCGTCGCCGTAGTTGTTGTTCCAATCCACGAGTGCCGATGGGCGACCGGAGCCTTGGACCATGGCGTACATGGCGACGGTGCCCATGATGTCGACCTCGCACGCGCTGCTGAGCCCCATATTGCTGAGCATGCTCATGAGGGTGCAGGGGACCACGCCGAAGAACTCCTCCATGGCGGTCCAACATTGGATGGCGGTGGCCTGCAGGCGAGTGTCCGCCATCCATTTATCCACGGCGACGCCGAACTTGGCCATCTTCATCAGTGCCGGGGCCGGGATGGATTTGGCCGGGACGTACGAGGTGATCGCCCTGAGTTTTGCCTGCACGGGTTTATCTTCGTCCTTCATTTTCCCGATCCAGCCGAAGAGTTCGAAGAGGTCGAGGGTCTCGATGCTGATGCCGGCTCCCTCGAGGAGTTTCTCGCTATAGCGGACGGTATTGAAGGCGGTGGGGCGCGCGCCCAGGGCGCCGATGCGCAGGTTGCGGAGGCCTCGGACGACGCGGCATGCGACCGAGAAATCCTGCAGGTCTTCGGCGAAGCGAGGGCTATCGGGATCGACGGTGTGGAGCCGCGTCAGGGTGAAGGGGATGCGGTATTGGCGGAGGTTGTTGCAGACGGACATCTTGCCGCAGAAGCTGTCGCGCCGGTCGCGGATCGTCATGATCTTGGGTTCGTCGGCGAAGGCGTGCACGAGGACGGGGACGCGGAGGCCGGACCATCGGATGGCGTTGGCCACGCCGCGCTCGTCGCCAAAGTTGGGCAAAGTGACCAGGATCCCGTCGATGGTGGCGGCGTTCTCCCGGAATAGGTCGGCACATTTTTGCGCGTCGGCCAGAGATTCGACCGCTCCGAATTTCGTGGCATTGGTGGGGAGGACGATGGTGTCGATACCGAGTTTCTTGAGCAGGGCCAGGATCTTGGTGCGGCCGGCGTCGCAGAGGTGGTCGGGGAAGAAGCCGCGGTTGCCGACGATGATGCCGAGGGTGAGGTTTGTGTTCGTTTTCATGGGGTTAACCTAATTGCTTCGATCTGAGGGTTTGTCATTGGTGATGGTGTCATTGGATGCGGCTGGATTTCGGCGGCGGGGGACCGTGCCCGGGCCGCTTCCTCGCGCGACCGGAGGTTCCGGGGCGGAATTGGCGGCACGCTTCATGGCGCTGGACCCTTCAATATCCGGACATCGAAGACCCCGCCTGCAAAGTTGCTCGGGTGGCCCTGGAAGCGGATCGTCACCTTCCTCTTGCCGGTGATGGCTTCGGCGGGGATGGGAAACGTGGCATCGAAGAACTGGCCGGGGCGATTCTCCTCAAGGTCCACGGTGGCGAGTTTTTGACCGTCGGCGATGATGTCAAACGTGCGGTTGCCGCGATCGGAGCCCCAAAAGGTGCAAAGGAGTTCGGCCGGGCCTTGGGCGGGGATTTTCAGATCGTACGAGAACCAGCCGCCATTGGTCGCGTGACGCCATGCGCGGCCCCGGAAATTGCCGGTGGATGTGTTCTCTCCCTGGAGGCTGTGGTTTCGTTCCACCTCGAAAGTGCCAATGGGGATGGAGTCGATGGTGCGGGCGGTCAGTTCGCGCTCGTGGCGCTGCGCGGCCTCGATGGCGGTCTTGTGACTTTCCCAATCGGATTCCGTCATGAGGTCCCAGTAAAGGGCGTAGCGCTGGTGGTGGAGCCGATAGAAAGGGCTCAGCCTGACATCGGAGGGCCGTCCGACGCCGCGGGTGGTGTAGGTGAGGGGGCGGCTGGCGACGGGCTGGAGCCATTCGGCGGGAGCGCGGTCGCCGGTGACCAGGATAGGTTGGGGCGGCGGGGGCTGGGAAAAGAAATCGGTCTGGCGTTTGGCGTAGGGCATGGGGGGCGCAATGCCCTCGGTGCCGAGTTCGCCGGCGAGCAGGATGGGGCCGCAAAAGACCGAGGCGCGCCTGGGGTTATCGGGCATCGCTTCCAGGCGGAGGGACATGGGGAGATGGATCTCCATGCGATCGCCGTTCTTCCACTCGCGCCGGAGGGTCGCATAGGTGCCCGGTTTGCCACTGGGCGACATGGGTTCGCCATTGATGGAGAAGGTGGCCGGCGACGCGATCCACGCCGGGCATCGGATCCGGAGCGAGAGCGGGGTTGGTTTCTCGCAGGTCCACTCCAGCCGCGTGATATTCTCGTCGGGGAAAGACGTCCTCTGTGTCAGGGTTATGCCTTTCTCCCTCCATGTCAGGGTGGAGGGGATGAAAAGGTTCACGAACAGGCTGTCGTCGTCGTGCCAGTAGATGCTGTCGCCGTACTTGGCGTGGTTTTCGACCCCGGTGCCGGTGCAGCACCAGAAGGAATCGAGGGGCGTGTTGTATGGGTGGAACCATGCGCCGAAGACGGGGATGTGGTACGCCATCATGCCGGTCTTCGGATCCTGCGAGGCCAGGATGTGATTATAGAGGGCGCGCTCGTAGAACTCCGCCCGGTCGGGCGATGCATCCCAGGCGAACAGATGGCGGGTGAGCTTGAGCATGTTGTAGGTGTTGCAGGACTCGGCGGTGGTTGGGCTGATGCGGTCAGAGAGCGCGTCGGGGGGGCCGAAATGCTCGTGGTCGCTGTTGCCGCCGAGCGAGTAAGAGTGATGGTGGACGACGCGGTCCCAGAAGAATTCGGTGGCGGCGCGGAACGAGGGATCGCCGGTGAGTTCGTGGAGGCGCGCGAGGCCGATGATTTTGGGGAATTGGGTGTTGGCGTGGAGGCCGGCGAGCTTGTCCTCGCCCCGGGCGAGGGGATCGAGGACGGCGTGGTGATAGAAGCGCTTGGCCGTGGCGAGGTATTTCGCATCGCCCGTGGCGGCGGAGAGGTTGGCGAGGCAATCGATCATCCCGCCGTGCTCGACCTTGAGCATGGTTTCCATCCGCGCGTCATCGAGGCGGTCCGTGCGGGCTTTGACCCAGTCGCCAAACTTCCTTGCCACCTCGAGGGCCTGGGCGTTGTCGCAGTGCGCGTGGATGTCGAGCAGGCCGGCGTGGATCTTGTGGAGGGTGTAGTAGGGGGCCCAGACACGTTCGCCGCTTTCGACGCGGTCGAAGAAGGATTCGGAGAACGCGCTGAGATAGCCGGAAGGTCCGAGTGCCTTTTGGCATTCGGCGAGCCCGGCAACCATGACGGCGGCACGGTCCCTGAAGCGAATGTCGCCCGTGGAGGCATACATGAGGGCGCAAGCCGATAGGTAGTGGCCGACGAAGTGGCCCCGGAGTTCGCATTTCGGGTCCTCCCAGCCACCGAGCGGTTGTGCGGTGGTGGGAAGGCCCGCGTAGGCGCGGAACGCGTGGAGCAGGCGGTCGGGATCGAGATCGAGGAGGTACTTTGCGTCGCGCGCCTGCGCGTCTTTGAAGGGGGAATCGAGCAGGCGGATGGCGGTGAGGGGAAATGGGTGGGCCCTGGCACTGGCGAGGCCGGGTTCGGGGGCGGCAGCGCGCGCGAGAGGGATCAGCCAGCCGATGACGAGGAGGGCGATGGGGCCGATCGACCGACGAGGGGCGCAGGTGATCGTCGTGGCCATCGCGGAGGGTGGCATCGGCGGTGGTGATGGGCTCGAGTGTGGCGCGGGCAATCCTGTCCGCGGCGATGGCTTCGGCATGCGTCGGCAGACTGGACTGTCTGCCTCACCGAGCTCAGGTGATCCTAGAGTTCGCCGTGTATCCGCTTGTGGGCGCGGATGGCGACGTCGATGGGATTGCCAGCCTGTTTCCAGATCGGTCATGGCTGGATCTCGAGGGCGACAACGGATCTTGGCGGGAGCGTGGCGGAGAAGCCGTTGGCGCTCGGTCTCGCGCCGTCGAAGGCGACGGGTCTGACGCGCTCGGGCTGGTCGAAGGTATTATGGGCAGTGATCTCTGGGGCGGTGAGAACGCGGCCGGAGACACGCGAGGCCTTGGCACCGCGAAGCTCGCATTCGATCGGGGCGGGCCTATTGGGGTCGAGGTTGCAGAGGGTGATGTGGATTTTGCCGGCCGCGTCGCGGGAGGCCGAGGCATTCAGGGCGGGGATCTTCTCCCCTCCGATCGAGTAGTCGGCGGTGGTGAGCTCGTCGGGGAGCCGGATGGCGTCGTGGTGGGGGACAAACATCTCAAAGACGTGGTAGGTCGGCGTGAGGGTGATCCTTTCTTTGTCCGTGAGGATCATGGCCTGGAGCACGTTGATCACCTGGGCGATGTTGGCCATGCGGACGCGATCGCAGTGGCGGTTGAAGATGTTCAGGGTGAGCCCGGCGGCGAGGGCGTCGCGGAGGCTGTTCTGCTGGTAGAGGAAGCCCTTGTTGGTGCCCGGCTCAACGGCGTGCCAAGCGCCCCATTCATCGACCATGAGCCCGACTTTCTTATCCGGGTCGAAGCGGTCCATGATCTCGGAGTGTTTCGTGACGAGTTCCTCCATGCGAAGGGCGGTCTTGAGATTGTGGAACCAGTCCCCCTCATCGAATTCGGTGGCGGAGCGGCTCTTCTTTCCCGTCCCGCAGTAGAAGTGCAGCGCGAGTCCATTCATGCGCCTGGCGCAGCGCTGCATGAGGACCTCGGTCCAGTGGTAGTCGTCGCGGTTTGGGCCGCAGGCGATCTTGAAGATGGTGTTACCGGCGAAGTTGCGCACGTAGGTGGCATAGCGCAGGTATTGGTCGGCGTAGTATTCTGCGGACATGTTGCCACCGCATCCCCAGTTCTCATTGCCGATGCCGAAATATTTCAATTTCCATGGATCGGGGTGGCCGTTGGCCTTGCGCAGTTCTGCCATGGGGCTGACGCCGTCGAAGGTGATGTATTCGACCCACTGTTGCATTTCCAGGACGGCGCCGCTGCCGACGTTGCCACAGAGGTATGGCTCGCAGCCCAGCTGTGCGCAGAGGTCGAGGAATTCGTGCGTGCCGAAATGGTTATTCTCGGTGACCCCTCCCCAGTGCGTATTGATCATGGTGGGGCGGGCATCCTTTGGGCCGATGCCGTCTTTCCAGTGGTACTCGTCGGCGAAGCAGCCGCCGGGCCAGCGGAGGAGGGGGATCTTGATCCGCTTCAGTGCGGCGACGATGTCATTGCGGATGCCGCGGGTGTTTGGGATGGGGCTATCCTCGCCGACCCAGATCCCCTCGTAGATGCAGCGGCCGAGGTGTTCGGAAAAATGGCCGTAGATGTTGCGGTTGATTTTCTCTTTCCCCTGGTCGGCATGGATCACCAGGCGATTGGGCGCCGTGCCATCGTCAGCGGCCGGGGAGGAGACGGCAGCCAGAGCGAATGCGATGTGGAGCAGGAGCGTGCCAACGGGCGACTTTTTCATAGGCTTTCTCGTTTGCAGGTGCGTGAGACCGGGTGCGGTCGGGATCCAACCGTAGGACGTGACGCGTCGAGCGGACAACGCCAATTTGCGCAGAAAGTTCACCTTTTTGCGAACGGGTGCAGGCGATCGGCCGCGCGGGCACCCGGGTTAGATGCGGTGGTCCGCGCGGCGTCCAGCGGCACTCGCCCGCTGGGATACGATGTTACCGCGAGCTGGGATATCGGACTGGAGCGCCCGCCCTGCGATCGCGATCACCGCGTGTTGTTTCTGGCTGGCCCCGCCTCTGGCGCGCGGACGCGCCGCATCATTCATGGGGAAACTTGACACCCGATGCCGCCTGATACAGGCGGCCTACAAGACTTGTGGGGCGTCTCTGCGAGACGCCAAACGCGTGCGAAGTTTCAGACTAGAAGCGCCTGCGGAGGCGCTCCCAGAGGGATCGTGGCTCGGGGTGGACCTGGGCGTGCCAGAGATAGCGGGCGCCAGATGGTAGGGGTTGGGTGATCGGATGCGTGTATTGGTGCAGGGTGGCGGCGACCGCGACGGGCACGACGACATCCGGATTCGGATTGAAGCCGCCGACGCGCCACAGGTAGCCCCAGCCGCCGAGCCGATAGCCCCCGATAAAGCCGTTTGACGCACTGGCGACCAGAACGGTGGCAGGTGCGGACTCCGTAGAGGGGACGCCGCGGTTCACGGCGCTCAGGCTCTTTTCGATCTTTGCGGCGAGCGTCTCGCCCAGCCAGGCGCGACCGGTTTCGGTCGCGTGGAGTGGTTCTGCGGGGGCATTGACCTCGCCGTCGCCGACCGGGATGGTCAGGGCAGCGGCGCCGGCGGGACCGCAGTGGTCGATCTTCCAGCCGCTATCCGCTCGGTGCACTGGCTGATAGAACGGGTAGGCGGCTGTCTCCCACCACGAACCACCATTGTTGACGTATGATCGGATCGCGTCGAGGGTCTCGCGCCAGCGTCCGGCATCTGGCGCAGGGATGAATTCGCCGTAGGGGTTGATAATCGCGAACCATGACTGCGGGCCGGCGGCGAGGGCGGCGGTGATGTCTTGGTACCGGGACAGGGTCCTCACGGCCACGCCGTGCTGTTTTGCCAGCGCCGAAGCCTCGAACGCGGCGTGCCAGTCGGCGGGGCGGATCGCAGTTGAGGCGGGTGAGATGCCTGGGCCCAGGTCGATGATGCCGATGGCCGGTTTCGGACCGGGCCAGTCGTGCGGGGCAAGATCCTTGATACTTGGCGGAGGGAGAACGCGGGGCTTTTCATCGTGCGCCGGGAGAGCGAGGGTGACATGGCTGTCGGCGACGTCCGTAATGATGGGCTGAGCGCCATCCAGGATGACGCGCACGCGACCGGAGAAGGGCGACGGCACCGCGACGCTGCATAGCGATGGCGCATAGACCCAGACATCGGCTTTGACTTTGGCGGTTTCGGTGACGAACGCCGTCCGCGAGGGTGAGCCATCGGCGTTAGTGCCAGCGAGAAGTCCGGCGCTCATTCCCGGCGATGACGCGTGGAAGCCGAAGGGTGCGAGGGCGTGGGCATCGACCGTGCGCGGCACGGGGCCGAGGTTGGCGACGATGCGCACGGGGCCGTAGGTCGCGCGAATCACGCCGTCGTCATCTTCGCGACGTGGATCGCCACCCGCCGCGAAAAGCGGTGCGCGGTCGTGGCTGAAATCGGCGAGCGGTTCGCCGATGTAGCGGGCGCAGACCGACTTTTGGAGACGATCGAGCCATGCGAGCCATTCGCGGGGGACGTCCTGGGCGAGACCGGCGGCGGCAAGCCGATAGCTGAGGCTGTAACCGAGGCCGAGCGACCACGACAGGACTTGATCGTTCGTGATGAACTGGCCTAGGTCGTGGTGGAGCAGGACGGTCTTGTCGTGCGCGATGGCCTGGGCGAGGGGGAAGATCGTCCATGTCTCGGGCGGGTATTGGGCCTTGAACAGGCGCACCCAACTGGGCCGGTGCTCTGTCGGGACGATGCCCCAGGACATGCCGCAGAGGAGCGCCTCGTAATTGGCGACGCGATCCCATCCGTTCTCAGTGCCGAGCGGGACGGTGCGGCTATCCTCATCCACCATGGCGATCATGCCCTCGCTATAAGCGTAGGGGGTGGGTGACGCGGGGTTGGTGTCGTAGAGCCAAGAGCGCGCGCCGCACTGGTCCTGGAAGAGGATGTCCACCGGATACTCCTGCGTGAACTGGCGGACGGTGAGCCGGTTGGCGGCCTGGACGGCCGGGTGCCAGAGGGTGATGGTCCAGCCGTCGTTCTTCTCATATCTCTCGTAGTGTGGTTTGCCCTCGAGTGTCTTGAGGAGTGGGGCGTCGCCCTCGCGCTCGAAAGTGGGGCCTTTGGGGTGGTCGCACCACCACGTCGGGTTTGTGTAGGGGCTGATCAGATGGCCGAGGGCGTGTGCGCGATCGAAGAAGGCGCGGAACTCCTCTGGTGTGCCGAAGTCAGGTTTGGGCGGGAGATGGTCGGGGTATTCTTTATCGAAACCGCCGCGCAGGTAATCGGCAAAGTGGATGAGGGTGGGCACGGGCAGGCGGTCGAGGGCGGAGACTTTGTCAGGACACGGACCGACGAGATAGACGAGCACGGAGCGCCTGAGGCGGGCGAGGGTGTCGGGCTTGAGTTTGGCGGCGAGCGCGCGGGTGAGGCCATTGGCGGCGCAGTAGCGCGCGAGATCGTCGTAGACGGGCGTGCCGAGGGTCATGCGAACGGGGGGGGGTCGCCAGGTCTCGCCGGGGCGGACGTAGGTGCCGTACGCGTGGTCGCAGTAGCCACCGTGTTCATCGCCGCCGCAGCGGAGCGAGCCCGGGATGAAGATGGCGTCGTGTTGGCTGGCGGCGTTCCAGGGCTGTTTGACGGTGCGCGGCTGGATGCGGTACAGCGCGGCGGTGCCGGCGCTGGCTTCGAGGTGCAGGAAGTCTGAGAACGCCACGGGGTAGGCGGTCTCATAGGAGAGATAGCGCAGGGGGCGAAGCACTTGATGGAAAGGATAGCCGCCAACCTCGAACCAATTGCCGCCAGCTTTAACATAGGCGCGGATTGAATCGATCACATCGGGAAGGCCAGCGTCACTGTCGGCGGGAATCCCTTCGCCATATGGGTTGAGGATGCAAAGGAAGTCCGATTGACGAGCGGCGGCGAGCATCGCCTGCGGGGATGCGAGTTCGGTGAACGTCACGCGCCCGCGAGAGCGCGCCGCGATCGCGCCGAGGCGAGCGCGCCAGTCGGCAATGGGGACTTCGGCCCAGTTGCCGCGCTCGGGTCCACTCGTGAGGCTCACGAGGCCGATCCGGGCGCGTCCGTTGGGTGCCGTGGCGGCGAGCCTGTCGACGGTGGCCGAGACGAGGGTCAGAGCGGTGGCAACATCGTCTTTGCCCACGCCGCCACCGATTCGCCACAGGTATCCGTTTCCGCCAAGGTGATTGCCTGAAAAATAGGGACCGTTGGGAGAGTCGATCAAGATCGTGTCGGCCTGCGCGCGCGTGGGCGGTCGATTGACGACGGCCTTGGCGGCCACGATGCGGGAGGCGACGGCGGGAGGCAGCCAGCGGCGGCCGTCGTCTGTGATCGTGAGGTTGACGGGAGGGTCATGGGTGGGGCGCTGATCGAGCGGGCCGCCATACAGGGCCCTGTAGCCGCCGGGGCCTACAGTCGCGGGCATCCAGCCGGACGGGCGATCATTGGGCTGCGGCTCGAAGAACTTGCGGTTAAATGCGGCGCCGACGCCGACACCGCCGTTGTGGGGCATGACGAATCGTGTGACCGAATCGGGCGCGAAGCGGAGGCGGCCCGGCAGGTCGATACGAAGGAGCGGTTGGGAGGCGGGGGTGATTTCGGCAGCGAGCTCAATGCCGTCGGGCTTCGGGCGAGCAGTGATGCGGACGGTGAGCGCGGACGAGATGTACGTGAGCGCCAGGGAGTTCGTGTCTGGTCCGGGTTTCCACGAGAATGCGTTCACCGCGTTCGTGGCATGGAAGCGGGCAGCATCAAGGACGGCGCCGTCAGCGAAACGGGCGGCCCAAAGGCCGGATTCGCCGCTCTGCCAGACCGAGCTGGTGGTGCCCTTGGGCGTGACCGCGAGGATGGAGCCGTTGGCCGTTCTGAAGCGAACTTCGCCGGAAGGGGAGGACAGCGTGACGGCGCCATCGTGGGGTTCGATAGCGGCGTGGCAGGCGGGTGCCGTAAGAATGACGGCCAAACAGAAAAGGGCAGTCGCGCGTGAGAAGTTGGGTCTTTCTGCTCGAGGGCCGAAAACCGTCCACGCGAGCAATCTGCCTACGGGTCTAACGGCCGGGACGATGCCAATCATGGAAAGAGGGTATTGTGGTGATTTGGGCTCGGCAATAGCCTACCGGCCATGGGCAGTAGCATTGTGAAGCATTTCCATGTGTCCATGAGACCATTGGTGACGAGCGTTTGCCTTGCCCTGTTTGTGATAACGCCGATCGCTTGGGTTAGCCTGGGCGCGGCCCACGGGGGTCCAGCATCCGCGAAGCCATCGCCCCTGGTGGTTTGGGATTGCGAGGCCGCGGCGGCCATTCCGGGGGTTCAGGTGACAACCGCCGATGCGAAGTCCGGCAACGGGGCGGTCGTTTGGCGCAATCATCCGGCACACCCAGCGCTCTCGGTGCCGAACGTTCCGAAGGATTGGACGGGGTACCACGAATTGCGCTATTGGCTCTACAGCGCCAAGGCCGTTCCGGCTCGCGTGACAGTGATCATCTCTTCGGAGAATCCGGCCACCAAGGGTGAGGACTACTGGGGCTACACCATCGCGTTGAACTTTGTGGGCTGGAAACAGATCGTCCTTCCGGTAGGTGGACCGGGAGGCACTCGTTCGCCCAGGGGCTGGGACAACGTCGACGGGATCACGCTCACGGCCGCGGGCTGGGGCAACACACCGCACCCGGAAGCGGATCTGCGGCTGGATCAATTTGAGCTGGTGGTCAATCCGCCTCGGCCGGGGCCCGGGATCGACGACGCGGAGTTCTTCGCCCAACTGGATCTTTCGCGTCCCGATCTCGCGGCGGTGAAGGAAGCGGTTGGACGCGCCGACATGCGCGCGGCCAAGGAGGCCATGTTGCGACACATGCGCGATCGGGCGACACCGAAGTGGTGGTTCGACTGGCGCGAGCGGCCGAGCGGGACGGTGCCCGTGAAAGGCGGGAGCGAGGGCTGGGACTACTTCGGCACGGCGATCACGATTAACTTCGAGGGCTGGAAGCAATTCACGATTCCGTTGAGCCAGTTCAAGCCATCGCGAAAACCCATCGGATGGCAGCATATCAACAAACTTTCGTTCAGCGCGACCTATGGTGATCGGAAACCCAAGCCCGACACGCGCCTTGCCTTCGATGATATCCGACTGGAGGGTGCGGCGCCCCAAGGCCTCGGCGATTTCGAGGCATCATTCGCCTTCGACGCATGGCGCGGGCTGGTCCCGCTCAGTGGGGTTGCGAAGTCCGGCAAACAATCCGGTCTCTGGACGAATCCGGCCGGTGGCGTCGCCTGCGAGGCGGTCCCCAGAGACTGGACGCCGTGGGCGGCGCTGAGCTTCTGGCTTTGGTCGGGAAAGGCCACCGGGGACCGGATCACGATCATCTGCGAATCGGAAACGCCCGATGTCCGGGCCGCCGAAAACGTCTGCCGCCATATTCATGGCGGATTCTTCGTTGGGGAGCGGATCAACTGGCAGGCGAACAAGCTGCCGCCGACCGAGCCGGCCTTTACCCGCGAGTGGACGTATGGCCTCAACCGTTTCCCCGATTGGAATGCGCTCGGCGATGCCTACTGGCGGACGGGGGACGAGAAGTACGCGAAGGAGTGGATCGCGCAGATGCGCTCATGGATCGAGGACAATCCCTTGCCCCGTTATTCCACCGGCAACGAAACCCTGACGTGGCGAACGATCGAGGCCGGTATTCGCACATCCGGAACGTGGCCGGACGCCTTGTGCCGTTTCCTGGGTTCGCCCTCGCTCACCGCCGATGATCTGGTGACTTTTCTGAAGTCCTGGATCGAGCACGCGCGGCACCTGATGCGCATCACGGTGGAGCATCCAGAACACGAGGGCAACTGGGTGACGATGGAATGCAATGGCCTGGGGCACCTCGGCATCCTGTTGCCCGAGTGCCGCGATGCCGCACTGTGGCGGAAGACCGCGATCGATCGTCTGAGCGCCGAGCTTGATCGCCAGGTCTATCCCGATGGGGCGCAGAAAGAACTCACGACCGGCTACCATCAGGTTTCGCTCAGGAATTTCGTCGGCCTCTTGCGCCTGGCGCACCTCAATGCGGTGGACATGCCGCCGCAGTACCAGCGGCTGCTGGAGCGCATGTATGATTACAACCTTCGCGTCATGACGCCGGAGGGCTTCCTCCCGCCGCTCAACGACGCCGGACCGACGGCCGTGATGGAATCGCTCCGCGAGGGGGCGGGGCTTTTCGGCAGGGAGGATTTTCTGTGGGCCGCGACCCGGGGTGTGGAGGGGCGCCGTCCCGAAGCCACTTCGGTTGCGCTCCCATACGCCGGGTGGTACGTCATGCGATCGGGGTGGGGGACCGAGGACAAATACCTCCATTTCGAGGCCGGGCCGTACGGGATCGGCCACCAGCACGAGGACAAGCTCACGCTATTCATCTGGGCGCTCGGCCGCACGCTCCTGACGGAAGGGGGCGTTTACTCATACGACCAGAGCAAGTGGCGCCGGCATGTGCTGGGCACGTGGTCGCACAACACCATTATTGTCGATGGCCAAGAACAACACCGCAGGGGGCTTAAGGAAACGTACGAGACTGCCGCGCCCTGCAGAAACCTGTGGGTCACCACGCCTGAATTCGATGCCGCCGATGGTGCGTACGACCGCGGCTATGGTCCGAAGCACGAGGTCAAGATGGTCCACCACCGGACGGTCGTGTTTGTGAAACCGGACTACTGGGTTGTCGTCGATAGGCTCGAGGGAGCCGGGAAACACGACTACGACATTCTCTGGCATCTTGATAGCAACGACGCCGACCGTGATCCGGAGACTGGCGCGGCGTGGGGCACCGAGCCACGGGCCGCGAATTTGCAGGTGACTCCCGCGCCAAATCCCGCGCTGACCTTGGAGATCGTCAAGGGTCGCGAGGATCCCGTGCTCGGGTGGGGGCTGGTTGCCCGTCGGCAGCCGCGGCCTTGTCTCGATTATAAGGTTCGGGCAGAGGGCCCCGTCACGCTCGCCTGGGCCCTGACTCCGTTTCGTGATTCTCGACCCGCCGTCGCCATTCGGTGCATCGCGGAACGCGGATCGGACGTGGTGACCGTAACCGGCCCTTGGGGTGTGGACACCCTTCGGTTCGGGCCGCTGGGCGAGCCGGACCGCGTTCGCGTTGCCCGGGCGCCAAAGTGAGGGACGAAAAACGCATGCGAGAAGGCTCGCGCGTTTCACGGGCGGGATTTCGGAGCGAGTGCCGCGCCGTTATGTTTTTTCCGCGGACGGTGACCATCTCGCGTAGGTGCCGCTCGGGAGGGGCAGGACGCCCTGTTCTCCTGTGAGGAGCATCTCGCCGCACTGGAGCGCGGGACCACCGGTTCTTGGGGTGATGGCTTGCAAGACATTCGCGAGGGCGACTGGCGTGCAGTAGGGCGTGTGCGATGACAGGAGGATAAAGGCGGGCGATTCCGACATGAGTGAGCCGCATCTATCGATGGTCGCGGAGAGTTTCTCGTCGATCTTGTAGATTTCGTTGCGCCGACCGTGGCCGAACGTGGGTGGGTCGAGGATGATGGCATCGTATTTCTTGCCGCGCCTGATCTCGCGATCCAGAAAGCGATTGGCGTCGTCAACGATCCATTGGATGGGTGCGTCGGCGAGGCCATTGAGGGCGGCGTTTTCCCGCGCCCATGTGACCATCCCCTTGGATGCGTCGACATGGCAGACCCGGGCGCCCGCCCGTGCGGCGGCCATGGTGGCACCACCGGAATAGGCGAAGAGGTTCAGGACCGTGGCATGATTTCCAGTCCCTTTGACGAAGGCGCCGAGCCTTCGGGTGATCCATGCCCATGAGTCTCGTTGCTCTGGGAAAATGCCGAGATGACCGAAGGCGGTAATAGAGAGGCGAAACCGGATCCCCGAGACGGTGATAGACCACTCCTCCGGCAATCCCGTTTTCAGATTCCATCGATTCCCCTGTGAGCGATCGAAGGTGGCGTCTGCCTTCATCCAGTCCGATTGGCTTTTCTGAGGCCTCCAGATTGCCTGCGCGCAGGGGCGGATGAGCCGGTATTGACCAAAGCGCTCATATTTGCGGCCGTCGCCGCTGTCCAAGAGTTCGTAGTCATCCATGGCGCATGGGGTGCCGGGAAGACGCGCGCTGGAGGACATTTAGGTCAACCCGGTGGCGTGGCCGGAGGGCAGCACCTTGATCCGCGCGGCGGCGGGTACTTTGGGGAGTCCGGGCATGGTGACGATGTTCCCGCAGATGGCGACGACGAAGCCCGCGCCGGCGGAGATGCGAAGCTCGTTGACGGTGATCCGGAAACCGGAGGGTCGCCCGCGGAGGGCAGGGTTGTCGGAGAGAGACAGGGGGGTTTTGGCGATGCAGACGGGGAGTCTGGAGAGGCCCTGCTTTTCGAGGAGTTGGAGGTCCTCGCGCGCGCGGCGATCAAAGTCGGTGCCGTCGGCGCCGTAGAGCTTCTTGGCGACCATCTCAATTTTCTTATCCAGTGGCATATCGAGGGGGTAGAGGAAACGCGGTTCACGGCGGCGATGCCTGGCCGTTGCGCGGAGAACCGCTTGCGCGAGGCCCACTGCCCCGGTGCCGCCCTTGTCGTAGTGCTCTGAGACCACGGCCTCGGTGCCCAGGGACTCACAGAATTTGACGATCTTGCGGAGGTTGGCCGCCGAGTCGTCTGGGAAGCGGCTGATGCAGACGACGGGTTGGACGCCGAAGAGGCGGATGTTCTCGATATGTTTCGCGAGGTTTCCTGAGCCGCCGTGGGTTTTGAAGCCGCCGTGGTACTCGATGGCCTTGGCGGTGGCGACGATGACTGCGGCCGACGGGTTGAGTCCGGCGGACCGGCACTTGATGTCGAAGAATTTCTCCGCGCCGAGGTCCGTGGCGAAACCGGCCTCGGTGACGACGATGTCGGCGAGTTTGAGCGCCAGGCGGGTGGCGATGGCGGTGTTGGTGCCCTGTGCGATGTTGGCGAAGGGGCCGCCGTGCACGAAGGCGGGGGTGCCCTCGAGGGACTGGACGAGGTTGGGGTGGACGGCGTCTCGGAGCAGGACCTGCATGGCGCCGACGGCCTGGAGGGAATCGGCGCGGACGGGCTCACCCTTGTAGGTGAATCCGACGATCATGCGGCTCATGCGGTCGCCGAGGTCGGCGTAATCCCTGGCCAGGCAGAGGATGGCCATGACCTCGGATGCGGGGGTGATGTTGAAACCGTCGCGCCGGGGCACGCCGTGCATGGGGCCGCCGAGGCCGACGATGATGTCGCGGAGCGACCGCTCGTTGAGGTCGATGACGCGGCGAAGGACGATGCGGCGGGGGTCGAGGCCGTGCTCGTTGCCGTGTTGGAGGTGGTTGTCGGCCATGGCGCAGAGAAGGTTGTTGGCCTTCTCGACCGCGTACATGTCGCCGACGAAGTGCAGGTTGATATCCTCGGCGGGGACCACCTGCGCGCGTCCAGCGCCGGTGCCGCCGCCCTTAATGCCGAAGTAGGGGCCGAGGGAGGGTTCGCGGAGGCAGATCATGGCCTTGCGGCCGAGGCACCGGAGGGCGTCGGCGAGGCCGATGGTGGCGGTGGTCTTTCCCTCGCCCTGCGGCGTGGGCGTCATCGCCGAGACGAGGATCAGGCGTCCGTCGGGTGCGGAGGCGCGTTTCTGTAGCTCCGCGATGGGGATTTTCGCGATATGGTGGCCGTGAGGCAGGATCTGTTCGAGGTCGAGGCCGAGTTCCGCGGCGACCTCGGAGATCCGGCGCGGGGGCAGGCCGTGGGTGGGCGCCGGTGCGTCGGGCATAGCGTGTACGGTGGATACAGGAGGCGGGGGCAAAAGGCAATTCTGGATGGGTGGCAGGTCCTGGCCGCCCATCCTCGTTTAGGCGTTTGGAACCATGAGCCCCTGACTCATGGTGTGAGCCGGAGGATGGTCAGGGAGTTGGCGGGGAGGGCATGGGAAAAAGAGGGACCGGGGATGTCGACTGTGGATTCGACGGGCACGATCTTGCGGGGTTCGCCGAGGGAGTTTTCGGCCTCTGGGTCGGGGTGTGCCAGGGTTGAGACCTTCGCGGTCTTGCCGATGGTGCCGATGCCCGTGATGTTTATCTGGGCGGTCTGCGGTTTGGCGGCGGCGTTGACGGCTTTGAGGATGATTTCGCCAGAGTCTGTTCTTCCGGCGCCGGCGTAAAGTGAGGGCAGTGGGCGGCGAGTGACTTCGTGGATGAGCTGGCCGTCGAGGAAGCATCTGATGCGGGGGCCGTCGAGTTCGACGCGGATGTCATACCAGCGCCCTGTCTCAATGGTGCCGGGGACGCGTGGGGCATCGACGCCGTGGACCTCGAGACCGTGCTGTTTGTTGCCCCAGCCGCCGAGATTCCACCAATTCTTGGCGTTGTCCTTTTGGGTCTGGAACAGGATGAGGAAACCCTCGGCCCCGGAGATCTTCCGCGCCTTGAGGGAGAGGGTGTAATCGCGCCACGTGTTATCGCCGATGAGGGCGCGCGCGCCGCGGTCAGGTCCCAATTGGCGCAGGATGCCCTCGGCGACGGACCACGTGCCGCCTTTTGTCCGCCATGCTCCCAGGCCCTTGGAGAAATTGCTTTCGAAGAGGGTCTTTCCGTTTCGCGTGACGCGGATGTCTTTGAATTCGGTTTGGGTGGCCCACGTGCCGACGCCAGCGGCACCGCCGGGCCCTGGGAGTTCAAGGTTCGGGGATGTGGATTCGCATGCGAGAATGACGTCGGGGCGGTTGTTCGCGAACATCTTCTGGGCGTAGTAGCTGGCGCGGCCGAAGGAGCGGGCGTTGTCGAAACCGATGAGGTTGACGGGCCACCTGCGGTCGTTGACGTTGTAGAATAGTGGCGCGTAGCTGGCCATGATCACGTAATCGCTATTGCGCTCCATGCCGAGCATGAATGCGGATTCTGCGAGTGCGGCGAGGAGGTTGCCGGCGCCGACATCGCGGTTGACGGCGTATTCTCCGACGTAGACTTTCGGCGGGGACTCGGGGCCGGGGCGCGCGTCGTAGCGATGAAAATTCTCAAAGAAGAAGGATGGCGCGACATAGAAATGCTGGTCGTGGACATCGGCACCGGCCAGGCCGACGTCGCAGATGAGGGTGATCTGGGGCCATCTGTCCTTCAGCGCCCTTGCGAAGAGGCGGTAATAGGTCTCATAGCGGGGGCCGAAATTCTCGTTGCCGACCTCGAGATACTTTAAAGGGAATGGGGCGGGATGGCCGTTCTTGGCGCGCTCGGCGCCCCATTTCGAGTCGGCTGGGCCGAGGGCATATTCGACGGCATCGCACGTGTCCTGGATCAGCTCATGGATGCGGTCCTCGGGCCAGAAGTCGCCGTTGCGGCCGGTGCAGGACAGCCCGCAGTTGACGACGTACATGCCCTGTGCGCCGATGTCCTCGCAGAGCTGGAGGAACTCGTGATAGCCGAGCCCGTCGATATTCCGATAGCCCCATAGGCTCCAGTGGCCGGGGCGTGCGGCGATGTCACCGATGGTTTCCTTCCAGCGATAGCGGTTCTCCATGGTGGCGCCCTCGACGACGCATCCTCCGGGGAAGCGAAGGAAGGCGGGCCTGAGGTCCGCGAGGAGCTGGGCGAGGTCGGGGCGACAGCCGTTGCGACGATCCTTGAAAGTGTGGCGCGGGAACAACGAGACCGCGTCGAGGTCGAGTTGGCCAGCGGAGAGGGGTTTGAGGAAGAAGCGGGCTTGGGAATCGGTGGTGGTTGCGGTGAGCGTCGCTTCATACTTGTGCCACGCGTCCTTGGTGACGGGTGGGGTGGAGGATTTGGCGATGACCTGACCGTTGTGGTCCAAGATGCCGATTTCGAGAGGGCCGGAGAAGCCTGCGGCGGCGCGAGCGCGGCACGAGAAGTCGTAATCAGCGCCGGCCTTGGCGCTGACGCCCCAGTAACCCTCATTGAGAAGCCGTGGCGAGGCGCCGGTGGGGATCGTGAGGCGGAGGTATCGCACATTTTTGGGGTGGGCGGGTCGTTCGGACTCGAGGGACATTGCGGCGGGCGGGCCGTTGGTTTCGAGCGACCAGGCGGGCCACGGAGAGGGGAAGGTCCAGGGGACCGTGAAGTGCTTGGAGTTTCCGCTCACGTAGTCTGGTAAGTCCGGCGCCCGACACTCGGTGCCGTCGATCGTGCAGCCCTCGACGGGCAGTGTCTCCTCGAAGGAGCGATTCTGGATCATTTCCGCGTAGAGGCCGCCGTCGCCAGCGTGGTTAATCTCCTCGAAGAAAAGCCCCCAGAGGGTGGGGCTGACCGTCGCCCCGGGCCGATCGGCGCGGACGGTGATCTGGGTGGCTGGCGCGGCGGCGGCGGCGCCGTGGGCGAGCATCGCGACGGCGAAGGCGATCCGGTGAACGGCAAGGGAAAGTGTGCGGCGGGTCATCAACCGGGACGCTAGGCATTGTCGCGTGGGGGCGGCAACGCCAGATCGCGTACAAATATCACCAATTTACGAACAGATGAACGCACCCGGCTGCCACTCTCCTGCCCACGGCTGAGGGCCCAGAGCCAGTCTTCGGCAAGCGCAGGCCCAATGCGGCTGTGGCATCGGGCCCCCGCGTTAGCCCGGATATTCCACAGCCTGCCGGCTGTGAAATTCCGGGCTCTGGGAAAACCGCGCCATGAAAGCCATTTGTTGGGAAAGGTCAGGCAAAGACTGGGTTTTTTCGCGGTTGCGGAGTGTGTTTCGCGAACCGGTGGTCCCAGACCCTTCAAAGTCGCGTTCTTCGGAGCGCGGTTTTCCCTTGAGCCTGCATATTTCACGCGGAAGCGTGAAATATGCAGGTTAGGAGGTCAGTTCAGCTTTTTCTGGCGGCCGCTTCGCTTCTTGGTGTCGGCGCGGCCGAAGACAGACGCGCACATTTCTTGGGAAGGGACGAGATGGCGATACTCGAACGCCTGCATGCGGTCGTCGGCGGGCACGGCGGCGCGGACGATTTCCTTGCCATCGATGTTGGCGCGGCCCTCGAACTCGATGCTTATCGGATTGGGGCTGGGCTTTTCGGGGGCGGTCAGGGTGAGTTTGACCTTGTCTTCCTTGGAGGGCACTTTGCCGTCGGTCAGGATGAAACCGGGCGGGGGATTCTTGAGCGAGACTGCGATCTCGCCGGTGAAACCATCCTTGCGCAGGGCATAGACGATGACGGGGATCTTCGAGCCGGCGCGCGCGTTGATGGTCGAGGGCACGGCACGCAGCGCGAAGTCGGGCATCGGGGGGCTGATCCGCAGGCGGTATCCGAATTCGGGGCCGCCCTTGTGTTGCGTGTCTCTGAGGTTCAGGAGGTAGGTGCCGTCCTTGGGGAGCGTGGCGATCAGGTAGGAGTCGGCATGGTGGGTGGTGAGGCCGGCGCCGCGGTCGGTGTTATCGTCATTGAACGCGATCTCCTTGCCGGCCGCGTCGGTGAGCTGCAGCGAGGAATCGAGGGGCGAATTGAGGCGACGGGCCATGACCTCGGCGACGATCTGCTGTCCTGCTTTGCCCTCGAACGAGAACGTGTCCGCGGTGTCCGGTTTGAGGATGCGGCCGTTGACAATGACGGGCGGCGTGACGCGCTGCGCGCGCGCAGGGCCTTGGGGGAGTTCCTGGTCGAGGCATTCCGGCAGGTTGTCCACGGAGAAGGGGACGAAGTTCGAGACGTGGCTATCTTTTCGGACGGAGATGGGGTAGGCCCCGGGGGCCTTATCTCTGTCGTCGACGACGATCCTGGTGGCCGGCAGGTTCCATCCGTTCAGGTCGACACCGGTCCGGGTCCCGGCGGGTCCGCCCAGCGGGAAGATGCTGGTGATGAAGGGTGTTTCGCCGACCGTGATGCGATATACAAAATCCTCGCGGCCGCGGTAGATGGAGTCCTTGATCTCGATGGCGTACTCTCCATCAGCCGGAATCTGGTAGTGGACGACGGGGTCGGGGTTGAAGCGGAAATCGTCCGTGTAGGCGAGTTCCTTGCCGCTGGAATCGTAGAGGGAGAGGGTGGCCTGGAACCAGCCGGGGACGGCATCGGAGATATAGGGGATCAGGTCGCGCGCGCTGACCGCGATGACGAGCTTCTGTCCCTTCCTGGCCGTGAAATGATAATGGTCCACCTCTCCTGGGAGGATCTGCCCGTTGATGATCCCGGGAAGGGAGACGTTCATGACAGACTTTGTCGTGGCTCCCTTTTTCTTGGGCGAGAAGGAGGTTTTGGCAATGGAACTGCGCTGCTCCGCGATATTTTTCGAGGCCGCCTCGGAGAACTCGGGCAGTTCGCCGACGTAAAACACGAGCGGATTCGAGAGGCCGGCGGTCGTGCCGATCCGGAGTTCGCGTCGGCCCGGGGTGGCATCGGGGGCGACCGTGAGCTGGCAGACGACGAGCTCGCAGATCGCGGGGTTGGCGGGGCGGCGGACGCCGGAGGACATCTTTTTCCTCGTCTCGGCCAGCAACTTTTCGTCGGCCGCCGTCCATGTCGCATTGGCGTATTTCTTTTTGAGTTCCTCTATCTCCTTGTCGTCGGTCGCGCTGCTCTTGATGTCCTTGGAGTTCTTGAAGCTCCTGAAGTTCTCCAGCGCCTTGAAGTTCTTCTGGACGACGGCCTTTCGGGCCAGCAGCTCATCGACTTGTATCCGGGCGTTGTTGAGTTCTTTGCCGCTGATGGGGTGGATAAAGTCGGTGACGGTGGCGGATACGCCGCCGCCCGAGACGTAGATGTTGGTGGCGCCGTTGAGGAACTGGCCGGCGATGACGTGTTCGGACGTCGTGCCCTGTTTGGCCCCTGCGGGATAGACGTAGCCGATGGAGAACGAGCGGCCCTGCTGTTGCGCCCAGGAGGTGGGCGCGAGCGCGAGGAGGGCCAAGAGGCCAAGGGGCAGATGGGATGAGCGAGGTTTCATATCACATGATCTCGGTCAGGCGGCCGCCTGATTTTACGGTGCCGTCGAGCGCGGGGAGGACCGCGACGTCGAGTCCCTGCGGGTGCGGCAATTTCGCGGCGCCGTCTATGCCGAGCAGATCGTAGATGCTTCCCACGAGATCCACCGGATAGACGGGGCGTTCCTTGACCTCCTCGCCGGTTTCGGTGGAGGAGCCGACGACGTGGCCGCCCTTGAAGCCGCCGCCGGCGACGACGTGCGAGAAGACCTTGCCGAAGTGGCCGCGCCCGCCATTCCACGGGGGTTCCCATTGGACCTTGGGCGTGCGGCCGAACTCGCCGCCCCACCAGACGATGGTGCTTTCGAGGAGGCCGCGGTCGGCGAGGTCCTGCAGCAGGGTGGCCATGCCCTTGTCCAATTCGGGCAATTTGCGCGTCATGATCTGGAAGTGCCCCTTATGGGTGTCCCAGCCCTCGAAGTTGATCGTGACGTAGGGCACGCCGCGCTCGACCAGTCGCCGGGCCACGAGGCAGGATTGCCCAAACTTGTTGCGGCCGTAGCGCTCGCGGATCTCGGCCGATTCCTGGGTCACATCGAACACCTTGCCGGCGTCGCCGAGGATCAGGTCGTAGGCCTGCTTTTCGCACTGTGCGGCGGTGATGAGCTCTGGGTCGCGATCCATTGATTGGCCGATCGTGTTGAGTTTGCCCAGGAGGTCGCGACGGGTCTTCTGGCGCTCTTCGGTGATGCCCTGGGTGACGACGCCCTCGACGACGAACTTGCTCTGGGAGGGGTCGCCGCCGGTGGCGAAGGGCTTGGCGCGCGAGCCGAGGAAGCCGGCCTCGGCGAATCGGCCCTGGAGTTTCGTCATGACGATATAGGGTGGGATGAGGCCCTTGTAGCCCCCGGCGTAGCCCTTGAAGAGCGAAACGACGGCGCCGGCGGTGGGAAAGCTCTGTCCGTCTCCGGGCGTGTGCGCGGTCTGGACCATGTACGCGGCCGTCTCGTGGCCGTTGCTCCCATGGGTCATGCTTCGGATGATCGAGTACTTATCGGCCTGCTTGGCGAGTTCGGGCAACAGCTGGCCGATCTGGATGCCGTCCACGTTGGTCGGGATGGGTTTGTCCAGCGGCCCGCAGTAGTCTTTGCCCGCGCCCGGTTTGGGGTCGAAAGTATCGAGGTGGCATGGGCCGCCCCACATCCAGATCTGGATGACGGACTTGGCTTTCGCCTTGGGGTTGACCTGGGGAGCCTGAGGGGCGCCAAACGCGCGAACCGACCATGAGTCGGCCAGCAAGAGGGCGGCGGCCCCCTGGAGTCCACGCCCCAGCGCCTCGCGTCGGGTGATGCGGCTGGCGCGGCCGTCCGGGGCCACGCCTCTTGTGGGAATGTATGGGTTGTTCACCGTGATACCTCTCTCTTCTCGTCGTTCGTTCAGTGGCGATACAGGAACTCGGGGTTGTTGATCAGGGCCCAGGCGAGGTCAACCGCGACATCGTACCTGGAGGAACTGGTCTTGGCGTATTCGGCCACGGTCTCCAACTCCTTTGGCGTCGGGAACCGCGAAAGGATCGTGAGATAGAGGGCTTCCGCGAACTCCGCCGGTTTGGCTGCGCTGGGGGCGTCGTCCTCGGCGTCGCGTCCCCTGTTCGACGCTTTGGCGCCCTTTTCGGATCTGTCGCGCCTGTTGGGCCGGTCGGATTTAGAAAACTTGCGAGCCCGCGCGGGGTCGGCGGCCTGGAATAGGGTCCTTAGCTTGGGGCTGTTGACAATCTTGTCCTGGATGTGGCTGGAGTTCAGGAGATACAGCCGCTGGTCGGTCGTCGGGGCGCTGGCGCGCTCGGACTGCAGGCCCGTGTCGCGCGCGGGCCGTCCGAACATCTCGAGGAACGAGCTGGTGATGCTGGAGTCAGGCAGCGCGATGGATCGCTGGTCTTCGGGGATGAACGTGAAAGGTTCGGGGACGGGGCTGGAATACGTTTCCGTCGTGCCCGTGATCTGGTTGAGGGCATCGATGAGGACCTCCGCCTCCAGCCGCCGGAGGGGATAGCAGGCGAAATTGGCGCGGGCCTCGGGGGTATCCTTTTTCGGGACGGACGAGAGCTGATAGACCTGCGAATTCATGATGAGCCGCATGATGTGTTTCAGATCGTATTTGTTGGCCGCGAGTTCCTTTTCGAGATAGTCCAGCAGCTCCGGGCTCACCGGCTTGTTGTCCGGCCGAATATCGTCCGGCTCGTGAATGATCCCGCGGCCCAGCAGCCACGCCCAGGTACGGTTGACGGCGGCTCGCGCAAACCAGGGATTCTTTGGCGTGATCAGCCAGTTGGCGAAGACGACGCGGGGGTCTTGGTCGGGCCCGATTCGGGCGGGCATCCCATCCGGGAAATTGGTCCTGATGGGTTCGGTGGGCGGGGGTGGGGCCGCGACGGTGATCGTTACATTAGTCGCGGGCTCGGCGGCCGTTTGGGGGGCGGCGTTGGTTGGCGCGTCTGGGTCCTTGCGGGAATCGAAAAAGACGATTTCCTCCTTCCATTCGCCTGTGGGCTTGTAGGTGATCTTGGAGAAGAACTCCGCCATTTCGGCCAATTTGTCTTTTGGCCATTTATCGGCGCGGGTACCCATGAAAGTGAGGGCGACGGCCTCGGCGACTCCGGTGGGAGTTTTGTTTTGGACGGCGCGGTAGAAGTTGACCTGGCCGACGCGGAAGTTGCTGCCGTTTGCGGTGAGCATTTCGCGCACGAACCGGTCGTAGGGCATGTTGTCGCGGATGCTGTCTCGGATCCACCGGTGATACGCCTGGGCCGCGTTTGGCCAGAGGTTAATTGGGAACTCCGCCCTGACGCGGAGCACGTCGCTCCACCTCATCGCCCAGTAATCCGCGAATTCGGGGCGATCGAGGAGTTGATCGATTAGGGCCGCGCGCTTGTCGTGGTTCTCGCTGCGCAAGAATTCCTCGGTCTCTTTGGCGGTGGGCAGGGTACCGATCACATCGAGGTACGCGCGGCGGACGAAGACGGCATCGGAGCATGGGTTGGCCGGTTGGATGTTAAGCCTCCTGAGATTTGCAAAGACGAACTGGTCGATTTTGCCCTTGGGCATCAGGGTCGCGTCGGCTTCATACGGATTCGCCGTGGCGGTCGCAAGATGAACGGCCAGAAGGATAAACGCTGTGGCACTGACGCGAAATCGCACTGGGAGCGCGCGCCGGGATACACGGCAACCTCTACGGTCGGCAGGGACCGGATTGAGCAAGCCCATATTTATTAATCTAATCGCAATTTTCGGCTGGTTTAGGACATGGTCAAACAGAATCGGAGGTCTCGTGGGTCGCTGGGCAGGGCTTTGGGTTCGTTCGAATCGGGCCGCGTGCGGAATAAGGGGAATCTATGGCGTTCTTCAACGGGGTGCCGGCCAGATCGGGTGAGCGAATTGCGTTTTGGTGAAAAGAATCGCCATTTTGCGAATTAGGGGCAGCCTGGGGCCATGGCGCGAAGGGGCGGCAGGAGGATCCCGCTGGTGGTGCTGTTGATCGAGTCCTCGCGATCTTCGGGAAGGGCGTTGCTGCGGGGAGTGGCGGACTACGCGCGACATCACGGGCCGTGGGCATTTCTGTGGGAGCCGGGGGGGTTGGAAAAGGCGCGGCCGCGGATGCGGGGTTTATCGGCTGACGGGGTGATAGCGAGGGACACGGAGCCAGTGCGGGAAGTGATGCGCCGGGGGCTGCCGGTGGTGGTGTTTGGGCACAGGCATGAGGCGGTGCCCGGTGTGGCGAACGTGATCACCGATTCGGCGGCGATCGGGAGGATGGGGGCAGGGCATCTTCTCGAGCGGGGATTTCGCGAGTTCGCCTACTGCGGGCTGCCGGGTGCGCCATGGTCAGAATCGAGGGGCGAGAGCTTTCGGGGGTCGGTGGAGGGGGCGGGTTTTCGGGTGCACGAGTTTGGTTCTCGTGGGCAAAGGGGGGAGGGGCAGGGTGGGGCCGAGCAGCGGCGGATGGCGCGCTGGCTGGAGGGGCTGCCGAAGCCGGTGGGGGTGATGGCATGCAATGATGACGTTGGCGAGCGTGTGATCGAGGCATGCAAGTTGGCGGGGTTGCGGGTGCCGGACGAGGTGGCGGTGCTTGGGGCAGACAATGACGAGCTGGTGTGCGAGCTATCGGACCCGCCGCTCAGCAGCGTCGCGATCGGATTCGAGCGCGCCGGCTACGAGAGCGCGCGGGTGCTTCACCGGATGATGGCGGGGCGACTTGCGGGCGGGCAGAGAATCGTGGTTCGGGCCTCGGGGGTGGTGCCCCGGCAGTCCACCGATGTACTGGCGATGGACGATGAGCAGCTGGTAAAGGGACTTCGCTTCATCCGGCAGGGGGGGGCATCGGCGATGCGGGTTGATGAGGTGGCCAGGGCGTCGGGCCTATCGCGGCGGGTGTTAGAAAAGAGGTTCCGGATGCGGCTGGGGCGCTCGGTCCTTGCGGAGATCCGGCGGGTCCGCGTGGAACGGATCGCGCGCATGTTGGCGGAGACGAATCTGACGGTGTCGCAGATTGCGCTAGAGCTGGGTTTTGAGGGCGTGGAGCACGTGGCGCGGTATTTCCGTCGCGAGCGTGGGATGACGCCGCTGGAGTTCCGGAGGAAATGCGGGGGGAGATGAGGGGATGTTTTGGATTCGGCTCCCAACAATCGACATCCAACAGGGCCGTGTTGCGGGATGGCGCGAAGATCGGGGCAGGCGCGGCTGGTCACACATCGGATGGCAATGGAGGGCCTGCCCGCATGGCCGCAGAAGGCAAATTCCGCCTCAGCGTGATCTCGCAGATGGCCGTGCCGGACTTGATTTCGGAGGTATCGGCGATCGCGCAGGGTTCGATTTGAGAACATTCTTGCTGAGGTAGACACCCAGTGCCTTGCCGGTTTTCGCGTATCCTTCCTGAATCCGGTAGGCCACATCAAAATCATAGCCTATCACATCGCGGCCCGGCGCTTTGAGGATTTCAACCACCGCAAGTTCTTTGGCGCGGTCATTGGTTTCCACGAACTGCGCTTGGGTGCTCACCGACGCGGGAGCGCGCATCACGGCGGCGTTCCAACCGGGTTCGATGGCGATGGTCTTTAGCACTAGGGTGTACTTGGCTTCGGGGTCCTTGCCGACTTTTAGGGAGCATCCTTGATCGGTAATCTGCTTGTTGATTAACTCCTCGAATTTGGGTTCGAAACGGTTGGCCCGATCAGCTTTCCAGCTTTCGAGCCACTTGTCACCTTTGCCCGCTTCTTTCGCGTTATACTCAGCCACTTTTTTGTTGGTGTAGGACTGCTCGGTATCCTTGCCCACGGTCAGGTTGGCGTACCTGTATTCTACGTTCAGTGATTTCTCGCCTTTCAGGAAATCCAATGAACCCGACTTGACGGTGATCTTTTGCGCGTGCAGGCACGCAACGGAAAAGAACAATGCTCCTGCCAGAGCCATCTGCGTTTTAAGATTCTTCATGTTTCGTAATTCGTATAGTCCCGTTTAATGATGCACGCGTAGCGGGTAATGGCCCGCGTTTCAAGCATAAGCTCAAACGCCCTAGCGACTCCGAATTGCCTCAAACGAAACGAGACCTGGGCCGGTGTGTGGGAGGCGGTCATTCTGGATCGTTGCCTGACAACTGGCGACATCGGGAGTGTGCTCCCGCGGTGGTGAACTCGCCCCCCGCGTATAGGTCGGCGCCCGACACCGCCAGCGCAGAAATCCAATCGGTCATCCCGGAGCCCAGGGGCGACCACTGGGTGCCATTCCATTTTGCGACGCAGTTCGCGATTGCCTCGCCAACTATGATGAAACTACCGCCGACGTACAGATTGCCTGGACTATCCACAACCGCAGGATTGACACTGTCATCAGCACCGGGCACGCGTCCCATTCTGATCCAATCCTCATCGCTGAAGGTGGGGTCGATGCGCACGGGATCGGTCGCGTCGGTGTCGTCCACCACAATGGCGAGATGTGAGGCAAAGGCCATCTCGACTCTTCGGTGGCGGTCAACCGGTTCCTGATCTGCGGGGATCCGACTTTCGGTTTTGCGCGCATCTGGTGCGGCGACTGCGCACTGTTGATTTTCGATTGCCGACTGCCGATGGAAGATCGAGCATTTGGCCATGGATAGGAACGAACTGAAGGATCGAACGAAGGCGTTTGCGCTGCGGGTCACGCGGCTGGTGGATCATCTGCCCAAATCGGTGAAGGGCCGTTGCATCGCGGATCAGTTGATGCGCTCGGCGACATCGGTGGCCGCAGACAATCGTGGGGCGTGCCGATCACGATCCAGGGTGGAGTTCGTCTCGATCCTATCCGCGTCTTTGTTGCTGTGCGTGGCGGCGGCCGGCGTGGTGGTCGCGGGGGAGAACCCCAATATTCTCTGGATAACGACGGAGGATATTGGCCCGGACCTGCGGTGCTACGGGACCGCGTATGCCATCACGCCGAACTTGGACAAGATGGCGGCGGAGGGGGTGAGGTACACGCGCGCCTTCGCGCCCGCGCCCGCGTGCTCGCCTGCGCGGTCCTGCCTGATCACTGGCGTTTACGCGACGACGCTGGGCACGCCGCACCTCCGGTCGGATTTTCCGATTCCGGAGCGGATGGAGGGATTCCCGTCGTACCTCAGGCGGGCGGGATACTATTGCTCCAACAACGTGAAGACGGATTACAACACGAGCCGGGAGGGGGCGATCATCGCGGCGTCGTGGGACGACTGCAGCCGCACGGCGCACTGGCGGGGGCGCAAGGCGGGGCAGCCGTTTTTTGCCGTGTTCAACTATATGGGGACACATCAGGCGCCGACGACGATCGAGCCGGAGGAGAAGGCGCGGAAGCGGCTGGCGAAGTTGGCGCCTGCGAAGCGGCACGATCCGGCGAAGGCGCCGGTGCCGCCGTATTACCCGGACACGCAGGAGGTGCGCAAGATGCTGGCGCGGTATGCGGACAACATCACATTGATGGATCAAGAGCACGTGGCGAGGTTGTTGCGCGAGCTGGAGGAGGACGGCGTGGCGGGCGAAACCATCGTTTTCTTCTATGGTGATAACGGGGCCGGGATGCCGCGGCATAAGCGGCTGGCGCTGGACACCGGGCTGAGGGAGCCCCTGATCGTGCGGTTTCCCGAGAAGTACGCGCGCCTTGCGCCCGCGGCGCCGGGTTCGACCGTGGACCGGTTCGTGAGTTTCGTGGATTTTGCGCCGACGGTGCTGGCGCTGGCCGGGCTGCCGGCGCCCGATTACATGCAGGGGCGGGCGTTCCTCGGGAAGGATGGGGCCGGCGGGCCGGATTTTTTCGTGGGTGCGCGGGACCGGGTGGACGAAGCGATCGACACGGTGCGCTGTGTTCGGGACGCGCGATTCCTGTACGCGCGGAATTTCTATCCGCATCTCTCGCACGCGGCACCCGAAGGCTTCTCCGATCAATCACCGATGCGCCGCGAGCTGTTGCGGTTGGCGCGAGAAGGTAAGCTGGGGCCGGCGCAGCAGGTCTACACGGCGCCGACGCGGCCGTTGGAGGAACTTTATGACCTCGAGGCCGATCCGTATCAGGTCAAGAATCTCGCGGGCGAGGCGGAAAAAGCCACCGTATTGCATCAGATGCGGACGAGGTTGAAGGCGTGGGTGCTGGAGACGCGGGATCTGGGGTTCATCCCGGAGTCGGACCTTCGGGCGAGGAGCCAGGGGACGACGCCGTACGAGCTGGCGGCGGAGGGAAAGGTGCCGGTGGGGAAGATCTTTGAGGCGGCGGATCTGGTGGGGAGGCCGGGGGCAACGAGGCAGCAGTTGGTCCTGGTGCGCGACGAGGACGCGGCGGTGCGATATTGGGCGGTGGTGGGCCTGCGCGCCGGGGACGAGGGCGATGCCGGGGTGAGCGTGGCATTGGTTAAGGCGCTGGGGGACGTGTCGGTGCCGGTGAGAATCGAGGCGGCGGGGGCGTTGATCGAGAGGGGCGAGGACGGCAACGCGATCGGGGTTTTGGAGGCGGCGCTGGTGGGAGAACAGGGCGATGCGGCCGTGCACGCCGCGCGGACGCTGCAGTTGCTGGGCCAGAAGGCGCGGCCCGCGCTCGGCGCGATGAAGCGGGAGTTGGCCGCGGCGTCGGACAAGGCGTCGAGGCGATCTCCGAGTGTGGCGATGTATCTGAGATTCGCGCTGGCGCCGGCGGTGGATGCTCTGGAGGCGGGGGCCAAGTAGCGGGCCGGTTCGTTGCACCGCCGGTCAAGGAATGGGATTCTGTTAGGCCCGGCGGCTCTGTCGCCATGGATTTGGGCCTATATTGATCCATGCCCGACAGGCGACGGCACCGGGGCCCGCACCCGGACGATGCGCGGGCGTTCGCGCCGGAGGCGGTACGCGTATTGCGCGAGGCGGTGGCGGATCTGTGCTGGCTGTACTCGCGGGGGTACGCGCAGACGTCCTCGGTGAAGCTGGTCGGGGATCGATATGCGCTCACGGACCGGCAGCGGGCGGCCGTCATGCGATGCGCGTGTTCCGATGATGCGATGGCCTCGCGCCGGGGGCACGAGGTGGCGATCGGGGATCTTGCCGGCGCCGCGGTGCAGGTGGATGGGTACAATGTGCTGACGACGGTGGAGGCGGCGCTGGCTGGGGGGGTGTTGCTCGAGGGTCGCGACGGCTGCTACCGGGATATGGCGAGCATGGGCGGGCGGTTTCATTGGGTGGAAGAGACTGCGTCTGCCGTGGAATGGATCGGTCGCGTGCTAGAGGCGACGGGGGCGCGAGACATCCACTGGCTGCTGGATCGGCCGGTCTCCAACAGCGGAAAACTGGCGTGCCTGCTGCGAGAGACCGCGGCGGCCCGGCAATGGCCGTGGCGGGTGGAACTGGTGGTCGATCCGGACGCCGTCTTGGCCAAGGGCGAGGCGGTCGCGGCGACGGCGGACAGCGCGATCCTGGACCGATGCGGGCGATGGGTGAACCTCGGGCGGGCCGTTGTGTCGCGGGCTGCACCCGGGGCACGGGTGGTGCGGCTCGGCGATCATCTGCGATGACGGCCGGACCCGCACCATCCCGAGTTGACCACTCGGGGTGGGCCGGGGACAATGGGGGTCATGACGAGGACGTACCATCACATCGGGATTCCGACGGCGGCGAAGCACGAGAATGAAATCTATCTGCAGTCGATGAAGATCTGGATCACGGATGCCAGCAAGCAGGAGCACGGGATCGAGTGGCTGCGGTTCGAGCCGGGCAGCCCGATGCACCCGCTGGTCAAGACGGTGCCGCACGTGGGTTTCAAGGTGGACGATCTGAAGGCCGCGATCCGCGGGAGGAAGGTCATCGTCGAGCCATTCGAGCCGCTTCCGGGGGTCTGGGTGGCCTTTATCGACGACGGCGGTGCGCCGGTGGAATTCCTCGAATTCCGGGCCTGATCGGGGTCAGTTCTCCAGGCAGACCAGGAGGTGTGCCTTGGACCCGTGCCACGAGATGGGGATCACGAAGCTGCGGATGTTCTCCGGTAGCCGGATGTCGCTCGGGCGTCCCAGGAGGACGACAGGCACGGAGATCATGAACTCGTGCCCGAAGTAGAATCGGGCATTGCCCGAGATCGTGTTAGCGATTTCGCCGACCATGTCGGCCAGCATGGGTTGGCTGATCTGGGTTTCACCGTGGGCCTCGAGCACGTTCGTGAGCAGGTTGGACGTGGCGGTGAAGTAGATGGCGCCCTTCCTTGAGCCGGAGATGCCGATGACGCCGGTGAAGTCGTGGATGGGCGAATCGCCCTCCTTGCGCATGTAGGGGGGCTCCACGCGCGCGGGCTCGCCGCCGATCTGGTTGAAGTAATTGACGGTGATGTCGACAAAAGCCTGGATTTCACCCTCGTTCATGTAGGTCTGGCTCCGGTCAGATTCCGTCGGTCAAGATCTCTTCGAGGGCCTCGTTGAGTTCCACGGAGTTGAATGGCTTCAGGAGGAACCCCTTGGCCCCCTTGCGAACGGCCTGGATGGCGGTGTGCTTGTCGGCCATCGCGGAGACGATGAGGATGCGGACGTCGGGGCGGAGCTTGACGAGTTCCTCTACGGCGCGGATGCCATCCATCTCCGGCATGGTGATGTCCATCGTGACCAAGTCGGGGCGATGCACCGTGAACATCGTGACCGCCTCGACGCCATTCCTGGCCTCGATGATCTCGCTCACGCGGCCGTCGTCGATGTGGCGCTGGATGGCTCGCCGGACAACACTCGAATCGTCTACGATAAGCAGTTTCACGCGTACGCCGGGGTTAGGGTGGAATCGATGCGGTTGGATCGCGCGACCAGGCTCTCCTTCTTGGGGATCCAGATCCAGAACTGGCAATAGTATTCGGGCTCGGATTCGACGAGGATGGAGCCATTCAGCTCGCTGATGCGGTCGCAGACGAGGTCGAGACCGACGCCCATGCCGCCCTCGGTGGTGGCATCCTGGGCGGTCGTGAAGCCGGGGTGGAAAATGAGCTGGTAGACCTGCTCGCGGCTCCAGTGGCGCGTTTGCTCGCGAGATGCGATGCCCAGCCTGGCGGCGGTGGTCTTGAGACGTTCTGGGTCGAGGCCGTTGCCGTCATCACGAAAGCCGAAGATGAAGTAGTCCTCGTCCGAGCACGTCCACAAGTCGATGCGGCCGTCGGCGGGCTTGTTGCGTTGGAGGCGCAGGTCCGGGTCCTCGATCCCATGGCGCATGGAATTGCGGGTGAGCTGGACCAGCATGTCGGTGACGGTCTTCCTGGACCGGAAGGGGATCTGTTCGGGATCGAAGTTCTCGGGGCGGAGGACGGCGCGTTTTCCGGTGCGCTGGGCGAGTTCGCCGATCAGGGAATCGATGGAGGTGACGATGGGGTGGGTGGTCGCGCTTGGGACGCCAGGGGTGGATCCGTTGCGCGGGGCGCGGGCGTCGGTGAGGCGTCCGATGACCCCGTTGGCCTCGGCCAGGTGGTCGTGGAGGGTGGCGAGTTCCAGGGTGATGCCGAGGAAGTCCTGGCCGCCGATGGCGGTCTTTTCGGCGAGCTTCTTGAGGCGGGTCTCGATGAGGTGCGCGGAATTCTCGAAGAAGCGCAGCTTGAGCAGTGCGGCATTGCCCTTGATCGCGTGCATGAGGCGCTGGATGCGGCGGAGGCGATCGCGGTAGTGGCCCGAGATCGCGTTCTCGTCGGAGGTCTGCGGCACGGACTCGCGGAGGATGGCATCGATGACGGTGAGTTCCTCACGGGTGCCCGCGAGGAACTCGCGGACCATGCCCATGTCGACGTGGAGGATGCTGAGCATCATCTCGAGCTGCCTGTTGGTGCGCTCCTCGGCGGCCTTGAGGTCGCGGGCCAGGGCGACGCTGCGGGTGATGTCGGTGACGGAGGCCATGACCGCGGCGATGGCGCCGCCGTCTATCACGCGGCGGAAGCGGAAGTCCAGGTGGCGGGTCTCGAAGAGGCCACCCTCGCCCGGGAAGTTGAATTCTGCCTCCTTGAGGGGATTGAGGGTCTGGATGAGCTTCTCTTTGACATTGGGGTCGAAGAGGATGGCCATGTAGTCGCTGGTGGCCTCGAGGGTCTTGGGCGGAAGCGCGCTCTCGATGAGGGTGCGGAACGGCAGGCCGGCGAGGTCGGCGCGCATGAAGATGGTCTCGAGGGCCTTCGAGTACCTCGAGCCGATGACGAGTCTCCGGTCCATGAGGAAGAGGCCGTCGGTGACGGTGTTGAGGATGCGCTCCATCTCGGCGCCGGCGGCGCGGACGGATCCCTCGGCGGCCTGGAGGGCCCCGAGCATCTCGTTGACGGAGCCGCCGAGGTCGGCCAGCTCGTCGGTGCCTCGGGTGGCGACGCGGCCGGAGAAGTCGCGGGAGCGGCCGATGGCGAGGGCCTGTTGGCTCAGGCGGCGGAGTCGGCTGATGACGTTGGCATCGAGCAGCAGCAGGGTCACGAGGAGGGAGACGACGCCGGCGGCGGCCAGGCTGGTCAGGAAGATGCGTCGGGTGGCCTGGCCCTTCTGGTGCACGTCCCTTGGCATCGCCATGCGAAAGATGACGGTCGCCCTGTGGTCAAGGTCGTCGAAGCGGCAGTAGCCGGCCATTTTCTGCTCGTCGATCATCTCGACATGCGTGGCGGTCTCGTTGGCCAGGGCGTCGGCGGCCTCCTTGAAGTTGGGCGGGAGGGCGGATGAGGAGAGGAACTCACAGGTTACTTCGGACAGCATGATCTCGGAGAATCGGGCGAGCAACTTGGCGTCGATTTTCCTCGCGAAAATCAGTGTGCCCATGGGCTGAACGGAGGCCTTTGCGTCCGTCATGGCCTGTGCGCCCACGAGGTAGGCGCCGTCGGGACCGAGGTCGACGAAGCCCCCGATTCGCGGCGTCGTGCCGGTCGGCCAGGGCGGCGGGCCGACGCCCTCGTGCTGGATGAATTTGGAGCCGGGGAGGACCAGCTTGAGGAAGGATTCTGGGGTCGGCTGGCCCTCGGGGTGGTGGACCCGCATGATCTTGCCTTTGAGATCCACGTAGACCATGAACGAGAGACTCGAGTTCTCGAGGATCTCCTGGGTCAGGTTGGCGGCGTCAAAGTCGGGCTTCTTGCCCTGGATGTAGAGATAGGAATCGTCCCAGTTCGACCAGTCGGTCAACTGGACGAGCATGGCGTTGAGGTTTTCTTTCACGGCCCTCTGGAGGCGGCCGACGGAGTCGGTGGCCTGCGTCCTTTCGAGTTCGTCGAAACTTCGGATGAACGTCCGTGAGAGGATGACGTACAGGGCGGCGACCAGGACGGCAAAGGTCCCGGCTACCATGAGGGCTGTTTTCGGTCTGAGCTTCATCGGGGGTGATTTCTTTGGCGGTGTCACCGCGCCGCGATGGCGGCGCGAGTGTCACCAGAATATGTATGAGACATCGAGGGAGAAAGAGTGCTGGGTGCTTTGGTTGTTATCGAAGATATTGGCCTCGCCGTCGTGGCCGCCGTCGCTGGACGCGGCGTCGAGCCGGTACTCGAGGCGGAGGCGCATGGCATCGCAGAGGTCGAAGCCGGCGGTGAGCGTGTAGGACCAGAGGTCGGTGTTGCTGACGTAGACATTGTTGCGGTCGATCGAGGCGGACGGTCCGTCGGGGACCAGGCCGTCGGCGAACCCGAGGGTGCCGTCGTCGGCGTGCATGTATTCGGCCCGGGTGGCGAGGTAGAGGAAGTCGGTGAGCTGATATTTCGCGTAGATGCCGGCGCCCCAGGCCATGGCGGCGTTCTCGTCGCGGTCGTAGGGCGGGTTGCCCGCGGTGCGGTGGAGGTTATCGAATCCCTTGAGCAGGTCGGCGTTGATGGCGAACTGCAGCTTGTCCGAGGCGCACTTTGGCCGCCACGAAGCGTTCATGTTGAGCGCGAGGAAACCGGCGTTCTCCACGGTGGTGTCGCTGCCGTCGAACGTGCCGTTGGATACGTTCCCGAAGTAGCCCTCGCCCTCGAAAGAGTAGGCGGCGCCGATGATGAGTTCTGCGTTCTCGCCCGGGCTCGTGATATCGATGCTGCCGGTGACGAGCTTGGCCCAGTCGGAGGGGCCGTCATCGCCGTTGCCATTGACATTGTTGTCGAAGAAGTTGCTGTCGGAGTTATTCCAGCCGTTGGCAATGCCGAGGTTGACCGTGACCCTCTGGGAGAGGGGATAGGTCATCAGGACGCCCGTGTGGGTGGCGGGTTCCAGGAACCACGCGAGAAGACCGGCGCTGAAATTATCATTCTGCACCCGGTCGGTGTACTCGTAGCCGAGGAGCGCCTGCCACTTGCCAAACTGGAAATCGAGGCCGTTGCCGACCGGCGCGCGGAAGGTGACGTACGCGAATTCGAGCGCCAGCGCGGACGAGCCGTCACCCATGCCGGGCTCATTGTCGAATCCCCACTTCTGGTCTTCGCCGAAGACCATGTCGACGCGAAATCCCGCGGCCCACGTATTCTCCTCGGGAAGCGCTTTCTCCAGGATTATTCGGACGGAATTGACGGAGAAATCGTTGGAGTCCTCGATGTCCACCGCGGTGGGGATCGGCGTGCCGTTGATGCCGGTGTCGGTCGCGCCGCCATTGAGATTATACGCGTAGCTCGCGTTCACCCAGCCACCGAGTTTGACACCGGTTTTCGCGGTCTCGAGGTAGATGCCCTGATCCTCGATGAGTTTTTCCAACTCCTTGACGCGATCGGAAACGATTTCGCCGGCCCAGGCGCAGCTCGCGATCAGGGTGAACGCGAGGATGAGGCCAACGGACTGATGAGACGAGTAATCAGATTTTGCAGAGGGATAAATGGAATAAGTGAAAGTTGTCATCGAATCCGGACGATATGAGAACAACTTCTTAACGCGCAAGAAGAATGTCGCGTTTTTGTGAAAAAAACTGTCGGCGAAACCAAAAGGCACGCTCCCGAGCACGGATTGATCAATAAATCTGATGCCCGTGGGATCTTAGAGTGGGGTGACAGCGTTACGGGGGGCGTTGTTGTCGGGAGGATTCGGGAGAGTGGGCATCAGGTCACGGTGGGCGGGTTGGTGCCGTTGCGGGAGAGGAACTCGAGGGCGAGGGCGCGATAGGCGGCGGTGCCGGCGCTGAATTTGTCGTAGTGATTGATGGGTTGGCCGAAGGACGGGGCCTCGCCAAGGCGGACGGTTCTTGGGATGACAGTGGCAAAGACCTGGTCACCGAGGTGGGCTCGGACGTCATTGACGACATTCTGTGCGAGTCGGGTGCGGGCGTCGAACATCGTCATGAGCACGCCCTCAATCTGGAGGGCGGGGTTGAGGCCGTTGCGGATTCGGTCGATGACGGAGAGGATCTGGGTGAGGCCCTCCAATGAGAGGTATTCGCACTGAAGCGGCACGAGGATGGAATCGGAGGCCGCGAGGGCGTTGACCATGATGGCGCCGATGGAGGGGGGGCAGTCGATGATGATGAAGTTGAAATTGCAGATATCGCGGAGGGCGCCGAGGACGGATCGGAGGCGGATGGCGCCATCCTCCATGTGGGCGAACTCGTTTTCGATGCCCGCGAGATCCTGCTCGGAGGGGATCAGGGCAAGGTTCTCGTAGGGCGTGGGGCGGATGCAGTCGCGGGCGGTGCCGCGGCCGATGAAGGGACCATAGATGCTGCGCCCGGGTTCTTTGGCGACGCCGAGGGAGCTGGTGGCGGAGGCCTGGGGGTCCATGTCGACCACCAGTATCCGCAGTCCGCGCTCTGCGAGGCAGGAGGCGAGGTTGACGGCCGTGGTGGTTTTGCCCACGCCGCCCTTCTGATTGGCCACCGCCACAAATTTCATGAGGGGGGCATTCTGCGGAGGCGGCGGCCATGTTCAACCGGAAATCCGCATGCGCGTGTGATCTTGAAAGGGGTGGGATGAAACCTATAGTTAAGGCGATGATCGTATCGAGATTGATCGGCTCCACGCCGGACTGGATGTGCACGGCATCCGGGGAGTCCAGCGTGGTGATGAGCAGCAGGCTGCGCCTGGCGCGCAACCTGGAGGGGCACGCGTTCCCCACCTGGGGGGACAAGGCCGAGCGCCAGAGAGTGTACGAGACGGTGATGCCACCGGTGCGGGCGCTGCCGGCGATGCGGGAACCGCTGGTGATCGAAGGGATGGAGAGCTTCTCCATGATTGAGAAGCAACTCCTTGTGGAGCAGCATCTCGTGAGCCGGGAGCATGCGGCGAAGGGCCCCGGAAGCGGGGTGGCGATAAGCGGTGATCGGGGCGTGAGCATACTGGTCAACGAGGAGGACCATCTGCGGATCCAGGCGTTTGCTGCGGGGTTCGACCTCGGATCGGTCTGGGAGACGGTGACGGGGATGGACGATGCGCTGGAGCGAGTGATCCCGTTCGCATACTCCTCGGATTTTGGGTACCTGACGGCGTGCCCGACGAACGTGGGCACGGGGATGCGGGCCTCCGCGATGCTGCATCTGCCGGGGCTCGTGCTCGGCGAGCAGATCAATCAGATCGTGCAGGCGGTGGGCAAGCTGGGCCTCGCGGTCAGGGGCCTCTACGGAGAGGGGACCGAGGCGCTGGGGAACCTCTTTCAGGTGTCCAACCAGATGACGCTGGGCGAATCCGAGGCCGAGATCATGGCGCGGCTGGGCAAGGTGATCCGGCAGATCGTCGAGCACGAGCAGAACGCGCGGGCATCGCTGATGGAGCGCAAGCCGCGGATGGTGGCGGACAATGTGGGCCGGGCGTACGGCATCCTGACCAACACCTATTCGATCGCCTCCAAGGAGGCGATGAATCTTCTGTCCGTCATTCGGCTGGGCATCGAGCTGGAGATGATGGCGGAGGAGCTGAGAAAGACGGTGGACGAATTGATGATCTGGATGCAGCCGGCCCACCTCCAGGCCAAGGAGGAAAAGAAACTTTCGACGGAGGATCGGGACGGGTTGCGCGCTGACCTGATCCGTGAAAGACTTAAGGGCCTTGGCAAACCGGATGCGGGGAAGGTCGTGGAGCCCCCCGATGGTCCGGCGGACCGAGGCAAGCAGAGCAAAAAGGATGAATAATTTTACGCCGCGAGCGCAGCAGGTTCTGGCGTTGGCCCGAAAGGAGGCCGACCGCTTCAACCATAATTATATCGGGACCGAGCACCTGCTGCTGGGCCTGATCAAGCTGGGGCAGGGGGTGGCGGTCAACGTCTTGCAGAAGATGGGCCTGGATCTCGAGACCGTGCGCATGGAGGTCGAGAAGCAGGTGGGGACGGGTCCGGACACGAAGATCGTGGGCAACATCCCGTACACGCCTCGGGTGAAGAAGGTCCTCGCCCTGGCGAACAAGGAGGCGAAGAACCTGAACCACAGCTACGTGGGCACGGAGCACATCCTGCTCGGCCTGCTCCGGGAGGGCGAGGGCGTGGCCGCGCGCGTGCTGAAGAGCCTGGACGTCGACATCGAGCGGACGCGGGTCGAGGTGCTCAAGGAGCTGGATCCGAACTTCGCGGGTGAGTTTGCCGAGGAGGGGGGAGTTCCGCCGCCGCAGGGGCCTGGACCGCAGGGCGGTGGGGCGGAGCGGCGGCAGGAGAAGACGCCCGCGCTGAAGGCGTTTGGGCGAGATCTGACAGAGCTGGCGGGCAAGGGCGAACTGGACCCCGTCATTGGCCGGATTGGCGAGATCGAGCGAGTGATACAGATCCTGTGCCGCCGGACAAAGAACAACCCGGTGCTCATCGGCGAGGCGGGCGTCGGCAAGACGGCGATCGTCGAGGGATTGGCGCAAGAGATTGTCAAGGGCAACGTCCCGGAGTTGCTGCGGGACCGGCGGGTGGTGACGCTGGATCTGGCGCTGATGGTGGCGGGGACCAAGTACAGGGGGCAGTTCGAGGAGCGGATCAAGGCGGTGATGGAGGAGATACGCCGCAGCAAGAACGTGATCCTTTTCATCGACGAGCTCCACACGATCGTTGGGGCGGGATCCGCGGAGGGCGCGATGGACGCGTCCAACATCATCAAGCCGGCGCTGTCCAGGGGTGAACTGCAGTGCATTGGCGCGACGACGCTGGCGGAATACCGCAAGTATATAGAGAAGGACTCGGCGCTCGAGCGCCGGTTCCAGACCGTGAAGGTGGACGCCCCGTCGGTGGCGGAAGCGATCGACATCCTAAAGGGGCTGCGGCCCAAGTACGAGGCGCACCACAAGGCGCATATTCCGGACGACGCGATCGTTGCGGCGGTCAAGCTTTCGGACCGCTACCTTACAGGCCGGCATCTCCCGGACAAGGCGATCGATGTCATGGACGAGGCGGGCGCCAGGGCGCGGATCGCGGCCACGACCCGGCCGGCGGATTTCAAGTCGATGGAGTCGGACATCGAGAAATATCGCGCGGAGAAAGAGAAGGCCATCAAGGATCAGGATTTTGAGGCCGCGGCGGCCCTGCGGGATAAGGAGAAGGAGGCCAAGCGGGCCTACGAGGACAGGCTTGCGGCGTGGAAGGCCAACCGGAGCGAGCAGATCGTCGAGGTGTCCGAGGGCGACGTGCTGCAGGTGTTGTCCAAGTGGACCGGGGTGCCCCTGCAGAGGATGTCGCTGGAGGAGTCGCAGCGGATCCTGCGCGTGAGCGAGGAGATGCGCCGCAAGGTCGTGGGGCAGGACGAGGCCGTGGATGCCATCGCCAACGCGCTTCGGCGGTCGCGGGCCGACCTGAAAGACCCGAAGCGGCCCATCGGATCGTTCCTGTTTCTGGGGCCGACCGGCGTGGGCAAGACCCATCTGGCGAAGACGCTGGCGGAGTTCATGTTTGGCGATCCGGAGGCACTCATCCAGATCGACATGAGCGAGTACATGGAGAAGTTCAACGTCTCGCGGCTCATGGGTTCACCCCCGGGCTATGTCGGTTACGAGGAGGGCGGGCAGCTGACGGAGAAGGTCCGCCGCCGGCCGTACAGCGTGGTGCTTTTCGACGAGGTGGAGAAGGCGCACCCGGACGTGTGGAACATCCTGCTGCAGATCCTTGAGGACGGCGTGATTACGGACAGCTTCGGTCGGCGGGTGGATTTCCGCAACACGGTGTTGATCCTGACGTCGAACGTGGGCGCGGAGCTCGCGAAGAAGCAGGCCGCGATGGGCTTCGGGCCACGGACGCAGGCCGACGACTACGATTCGATGAAGTCGGCCCTGCTGGACGACGCCAAGCGCATCTTCAAGCCGGAATTCCTCAACCGGCTGGACGAGATCATAGTGTTCCGTGCGCTGGGGAAGGAGCAGATGCGGCAGATCGTGGACTTGGAAGTCAACAAGCTGGTCGAGAGGCTGCAGTTCAAGGAGATCGCGCTGGAACTCGAGGAGGCGGCGAAGGATTTCCTGATTGAGAAGGGCTATGCGCCCGAGTACGGCGCGCGGCCGCTGCGAAGGGCTATCGAGAAGCACCTGGAGCATCCGATCGCCGAGGAGATCCTCAAAGGGGCGATCAAGCCGACGAGCGTGGTGAAGGTGGTGTTGCAGGAGGGCGATCTGAAGTTCCGCGTGGCGGATGCGCCCTCGGCCCAGGAGGCGGTGAAGCTTCCCAGCGGCGACCGGGAGGGGGGAGGCAAGGCTCCGGCGGCCTGATCACGTGGCCCTGTGGGTGGGCCGGGTGGCAAGAGCGCGATCTCGTGGGTGGAGCCGGTGTCATCTGTCGATGCTGATGGCGCGGTTGCGGTGGCGCGGGTGATGTCCCAGCGCTGGGGCGGGGGTTTTGTTCGGGAGATTATCGGCTGGCAGCGTGGGCAGCCGATCCTGTGCTTCCGGAGGGCGGCTGTGTCCGATGGGGCGCGAAGGCTGTATATCTCGGCGGGGATACACGGTGACGAGCCCGCGGGGCCAATCGCGTTGGCCGCCCTACTGGAGGAGGGTTTCGATTTCTGCGGCTTGGATGCCGTGCTTTTTCCGGCGCTGGCGCCCGATGCGCTGGTGGCAGGTTCGCGGACGAACATCGTCGGTATTGATTTGAATCGTGACTATCGTGATCCCCAGACCGATGAGGCGAGGGCACACCTCGTGGCGCTCTCGGGGCAGGGGGATTTCGATCTGGCAATCTGCCTCCACGAGGACTGGGAGGCGGAGGGCAGCTACATCTACGAGGTTGTCCGCGCGGGGCGGATCGGCATGGCGAAGGCGCTGCTCGGGGCGATGGCGTCGCACATCGGGCCGGACGGGCGGGACGAAATCGACGGCCATCGCGCGGAGGGCGGGATCATCCGCCCGGGGATGCGCGCCGCAGAGCGCCCCGATTGGCCCGAGGCGATCTTCTTATTCGAGAACCACTGTCCGATCGTCTACACCCTCGAGACCCCCTCGGGATTCGTTCTGGATCGGCGCGTGGCCGCGCATCGCGCGGCGGTACTGCGGGCGTGCGAGATCCTTGCGGGGTGCGCGCGGTGACGGGGGCGTCTCCCGTCGCGGCATGCAGCCCGGGCTAGGGGACGTCGATTCTCGGCTTGTGCGGCATGCCAGTTGGAGCAACGTGCAAGGCGTTGAAGTGCGCAACGTCGGTTCATTCGAGGTGCAGGGCTATCGGGCGTGGGACGTCGGGGCCCGATGGCGGTAGTCGCGCTGGAATCAAAGCGCCGCGCATCGGTGCGGTCTCGATTATCGTATTCATTTGGGGATTGGCGCCCATGTGGGCTGCCGAAGGCGCATCGGAAACGGGGCCCGCCTTCGTGGAAGTGTCCACTGCGGGCGAATTGCAGGCTGCCGTCGCGCGGGTTTCGAAACTGGGCGGCGCCATAAGGTTGAGACCCGGATCGTATGCCGTCGATGGCACCATCGAATTCAAGGGCGCGCATCGGATCGCGTTGTTTGGCAGCGGCTGGAGCACCATTCTGAAGAAGCGCGGCGACGGAGACGCGATCAGATTTGAGGGCGCGGGTTTTTGCGTGGTGCGCGATCTGTGGATCCGCGGGGACAAGGCGGCGAAAGTCGGCTCTGGCATAGTCTTTCGAAACTCGAGCTCCTGCAAGGTGGAGGGCTGCCAGGTCACCGAGTTTCCGGTGGACGGCGTGCGCCTCGAGGGCGATGAAGGCCGACCGATCTCGTCGAACACGGTGCGCGACTGCCATCTTCTGGGCAATCGCGAGGCCGGGCTCTCGAGCGTCTGCAACAACGACTTTTACATCGTGGGGAATCAGTTTGGCACCCATGGCGCGGCCCCGCGTGCGGGGTGCGTCCTCGATCGTTCATCGGCGGGGACATACTCTATGAACTATCACTGGGGCAACGTGAACGCGCTGCGGATCACCGGGGGCTCGAGCTTCAACCGGTTGGAGAACAACCGCTTCGAGGAGAGCCGTGAGACTGCGGTTGTCATGGGCGAGCTGCGGGTGGGCGGCATTTGCCGGTACAACATTTTTGCGGGGAACACATTCCACTCCAATTCGCAAGACAAACCCGGGGAATTTGCCGCCATGACCGCGAGCAACGCCAAGGCGATTACGTTCACCGGAAACCAGTTTTTCAGCTGGAATGCCACCGCCTACAAACATCGCTCCAGCCTGGTGCTCGGCTCCGGCTGCACGCGCTGGATCATCACCGGGAACATCTTCGATCACAACACCGGAACGCCGCTCCTGTATGATGGGGGCGCGCAGATCATCGTGAGGGATAATCTCACGGATTCGGAACAGTGATCCGGGGCGTGGCGCAGGCAATCCTGCATGCGGCGTGGTGCGGGGCGGTTGGTGGTGGGCGGGATGGTCCGCCACACGGCGGACGGCGCGGGGGCGGAACTCTCGTCTGGTGCCTGCACTTTTTCTGGCGCCGGGGCGTGTTCGGGCTAGGAGTCTTTAAAGGTTTGATAGTCGATGGGCATAAGACTCGACAGTTTGGTGCAGTACGCGGACCGCCTGCTGCGGCACGGCGGTGTTGGCGATTGGCCGGGGGCGCGCAATGGCCTGCAGTTGGAGAACGGCGGGCGGGTGACGCGCATCGCCGCGGCGGTCGATGCGCACGAGGGGACGATTCGGATGGCGCTGTCGGTGGGCGCGGATCTGCTGGTGGTGCATCATGGCCTTTTCTGGTCGGAGCTGGTTCCGATCACGGGGCCGTGCTACCGGAAACTCGAGGCGGCGATCCGGGGTGGTCTTGCGGTATATTCGTCGCACCTGCCGCTGGATTTGCATCCGACCATTGGGAACAACGTATTGCTGTGTCGGGCGCTGGGGCTGGGGGTTGGCCGACCGTTTTTTGAGGAGAAAGGCGCGAAGGTTGGCCGATTGGTGGTGACACGGGTCGGGCGGGATGCGTTGGTGAGCAGGATGAGGGCAGCGCTTGGCGGCGCGGCGCGAGTCGCCGGGGCCGGGCCGACGACGTGTCGGAGAATCGGGGTGGTGAGCGGCGCGGCGGGCGATGCGGTGGCGCGGGCGGTGGCCGAGGGCATCGACACACTCATCACGGGGGAGGGCGCCCATTGGACCCACGGTTTGGCGGTCGAGCTTGGGGTCAACATCTTGTATGGCGGTCACTACGCGACCGAGACATTCGGCGTGAAGGCGCTCGCGGCCAGGATGGGGCGCCGATTCCGGTTGCCTTGGGAGTTCCTGGACGCGCCGAGCGGGCTGTGAGGTTTGCAGGTGGGCACAGGGAAGTCGTTTTCGGGGAGGGTTGCGATCGTTGGCGCGGGCGCGGTGGGACTCTACTACGGGGGGTGTCTTGCGCGTTCGGGTCTCGATGTGCATTTCCTGATGCGCGGCGATTATAATCATGCGCGGGAGCACGGCGTCGCGATCGAAAGCCCGCGGGGCGATTTCACTATCTTCCCGGCCCACTGTCATCGTGCGCCGGGCGAGATTGGCCCGTGCGAACTGGTCATCGTGGCGACCAAGGCCACGGCGAATGCGTCCCTGCCGGGGCTGGTGGGTCCACTGGTGGGGGCGGGGACGGCCATCCTGACGCTTCAGAACGGTCTGGGGAACGAGGATTGGTTGGCGTCGCACTTCGGTCCATCGAGGGTCATGGGGGGCCCGTGTTTCGTTTGCCTGAATCGGGTGGGGCCGGCGCGCGTGGCGCACCTTGACCACGGGCTGGTGATGCTTGGAGAGTATCAGGGCCCGGCGGGCGAACGCGCGAGACAGATTGCGGGTGCCATGACAAGGGCCGGGGTACCGTGTGAGGTGACCGACGACCTGGCGCTGATCCGCTGGAAGAAGCTGGTTTGGAACGTCCCCTTCAATGGCCTCGCCATCGCGGAGGGCGGGGCGACCGTCGCCGACGTGCTGGCGGATGCCAGATTGCTGGCGCGGGCCAGGGGGCTGATGGCGGAGATTGTGCGGGCGGCGGGCCGCCTGGGGCACGCGATACAGCCGGCTTTTGCGGACGATATGGTGGAGCGCAGCCGAACGATGGGGCCGTATCGGCCCTCGAGCCTTTTGGACTATATCGCTGGGCGGGACGTGGAGGTTGAGGCGATCTGGGGCGAGCCGCTGCGGCGGGGGCGGTCGGCGGGCGTCGCGATGCCAGAATTGGAGGCGTTGTATTCGCGCCTGAAGGCGCTGTGTCCGGGATCCTGAGGAGATGGCATGACGCAAGAGAACAGAGAAGGGGGCGCGAGTCGGTGGAATGGTCCGGGGGCGGTGTTCTGGTGGACCGTGGCCGGATGGTTTGTCCTGGATCAGGTCACAAAACTGGCGGCGTCAGCTTGTCTGAAGGATATGCCTCCGCTGGTGATCGTGCCGGACTTCTTGCAGTTCATCTTCAGCACCAACACGGGCGCGGCGTTCGGGGTCTTGCGTAATTCGCCAGTGCTGCCGGTGCTGACGGTAGTGATCCTGTTCTGGATGATCTGGTTGGGGAGGGGTCTCGACTGGCGGGACTGGGTGGCGCAGCTGGGCGCGGGGATGGTGTTAGCCGGGGCGGCGGGCAACCTCTGCGATCGCGCGCGACTGGGACACGTGGTGGACTTCATCGATTTTTTCGTGGCGGCGTGGGACTGGCACTATGCCACGTTCAACATCGCGGACACCGGCATTTGTGTCGGACTGGCCTTGGTGTTATGGTCCGAAACCAGACGTGGAAGGAAAAGGCATGAGCCCACAGCAGGAAAAGGTGCTTGAGTTAAAGCGCGCCAAGAACGCAGTCATTCTGGCGCACAACTATCAGGTGCCCGAGATCCAGGACGTCGCCGATTTCGTGGGTGACTCGCTGGGCCTGTCCTATCGTGCCAAGGAGGCGCGCGCGGACATCATCGTCTTCTGCGGGGTCCATTTCATGGCGGAGACCGCGAAGATAGTGAATCCGGGCAGGAGGGTTCTGATACCGGACATGGAGGCGGGTTGCTCCCTGTCCGACAGTTGTCCCGCCGATGCGCTCGGGGCGTTTCTGAAGAAGCACCGCGACAAGAACTACTATGTGGTGGCCTACATCAATTGCAGCGCGGCGGTGAAGGCGATGAGCGATGTCATCTGCACATCGGGCAATGCAGTGAAGATCGTGGGCCGCGTGCCGGCGGGCCGAGAGATCCTCTTCTTGCCGGACCGCAATTTGGGGGAGTGGGTCCAGGGGCAGACGGGCCGGCCCATGCGGCTGTGGGAGGGCGACTGCTACGTGCACGTCGAATTCACGCACCAGAGCATCCTGGCCGCGCGGGAGAAGCACCCGGGGGCGCCCGTGGTGGCGCACCCCGAATGCACCCGGGCGGTGCGGACGCTGGCGGACGAGATCTGCAGCACCGAAAAGATGGTGTCGTTTTGCCGAGATCACCCGGCGAAGGCGTTCATCATCGCGACCGAGGGCGGGATGTTGCACAGGTTGCGGAAGGAGATACCGGGCAAAGAGTTCATCGCCGGGCCCACGGACCAGTGCGCCTGCGCGGAGTGCAAATACATGAAGATGAATACGCTTGAGAAAGTCCGCGACGCCCTGTTGACCGGCGGGCCTGAGATCCTGCTGCCCGAAGAGCAGCGTGCCCGCGCTCTGGTGCCGATTGAACGCATGCTTGAATGGAGCCAGAATTGATGTTTTGATAAGTGAGGCCGGATGGCTGGCCTGCCGATGGAACCGATCAAAAAGGCTGGGGTGCACCCGGACGATGTGAGGAACGCTGATATCGCGGGCAGTTTGGGGGGCGATCTTCCCCCGGTTCGGGCCCCATTTCGGGTCACCGAAGGGGAGGCGGTGCCCTGGGCTGTGAGGCGCGTGGGTGATGCGTACTGGCCCGCGGGAACGCTACCACCAGAGGAGCCCGTGTCCGAACCCGCGACGGGCGTTGCCGCGAGCGAACCATCCGATGCGGGGAGGGTTGAGTCCATTGCGCCGCCGTCGCCGCCGGTCCCGGTGGGTCCGCCGAGCGGGGCGACCGCCGTTCCGCCTGATGCGGTGGTGACGGCGGGGGCTAGTGTGCCGGGCGCGGGGACCGCCCCGCAGGCGGAGAGCGTCGCGGGGGTGGCCTCATCCCCGGTGGTCGCAGGTGGATCGTGGGGCGAGGCCGGAGGTTTCCCACGGCCGCCCAAGAGCCGCGCCGAGGTGGTGGCGCGCGGCCCGATTTTCGTGGAGGCCCTGAAGGATCCGCTGAGCATTGTGATGGCAGTGTTGCTTGGTGGGTTGGCGGGCGGTTTCGGGGCGTACTTGGGCTGGCGATTGGGTGCGGAGCAAGAGGCGAAGCTGGTTCGCGGGGAGGCGGAGAAGCAGGTCAATGCGGTGCGGGCGGAAAGCGAGGCGCGCCAGAAAGATTTGGACAATAAACTGCGGGCGGCCGAGGGGCGGGTCGCGGATATTGCACGCGCGAATGCGGTCTTAGAAACGCAGGGCAGAGAGCGCGCCAATGCGCTCGCGGAAGCCCGGGCGGCATCGGCGGCGTTGCAGGGGCAGATGGATGCCCTCAAGAAGGCCCAGGCCGAGGGGGAAGGGGCGGCGGGACGAGTGGCAGATCTCGTGACCTTGCGCACCGAACAGGAGCGCTTGCAGGGGTTGCTGCTCGGGGCGGTTGGGGACACTTGCGAGGTGGGAACGGACGGGCCGTACGTCTTCGTTCGACCGAAAGTCCCGCTCTATGGCGAGGGTTCGGGCAAGCCGGCGGAGGCGGTGGTCGATGCGATGAAGAAAGTGGCGGGGGTCGTGAAGGCATACGACGGGCCATATCGCCTGCATGTCGAGGGGCACACGGACGCGAGCCCCGGTCCGACCGTCGCCGGGCAGGGGTCGAATCTGTACGCGGGCGCGATGCGGGCGCTAGAGATTGCGCAGGTGTTTGCGGATGCCGGAATCCCTGCGTCGAAGATGGCGCTGCTCTCGGAAGGTGAGGCGTTTCCTCGGCGGGCCGGGAAGGATGCGGAGTCGGTGAAGGTCAATCGCCGTGTCGAACTCGTGTTTGCGCCCAGCCGGAAGGTCGAGATCGTTGCGGCGGAGGTTTCGCCGCCCGGTGGGGGGGCGGGGACGGCGGCCGTCCCGAAGGCGGTTCCGGTCAAGCCCGAGACGGGCGCGCAAGCGCAATCCGGGGGTACGACGAGCTCGGCGCCGCCAGCCGCGGCGCGGGAACCTGCGCCCGTTGCTCCGGCGGTCATCAAAGCGGAGACCACTCGCGAGGGTGCGCAACCGACCCGGTGAGCTCGCGACTGTCCCAATCGCTCATAGCTGTTCGGAGAGAAGCGGATGAAGATCTTACTGGTGGGTCTTGACGGTCCTACCGCCGCGTTGGTGGGCGGCTGGCTCAGCGAGATGGGGCATGGCGTGGAGTCCTGCGCATTGGGCGAGGAGAGGTTGGCGGCCAATCGTGGGCGGCCCGATGTGATTTTGATGCGGACTGATGCGCCCGAAGCATTGACACAATTTGCGGGGTGGCTCAGGGCGCGGCATCGGCTGGCGGAAGCTCGCATGATGGCCGTTTTGCCTGAGGCCGGCAAGCCGGGCGCGGTGGAGTACCTCCGGGCCGGGGCGAACGAGGTTCTGGCGTCTCCGATTGCCCGGGTAGATCTTGGGGTTCGACTTGCCATCATCGGGGCCGAAGGCGGGCTACGGGCGCAGCTTGCGCGCGCCGAGAGCGCGGCCGCTGCGGCGAAGGCGGAGTTGGACGGGCTCAAGAAGAACGCCTCGGATGCCGCGGCGGCCGCGGCAGAGGCGGAGCGGGAGAGGGGACGGTTGGCCGAAGATCTTGTGCGGGCGAGGGCCGAGTTGAAGGAGGAGGCTGCCCGGTCGACCGATTTGGACCGCAACTTGGAAGACGTCAGGAGGCGGCTCGAGAAGGCCCTGGGGGATCTTTCGGCGGAAACAAAGCGCGGGTCGGATCTCTTGGTGAGAGCGGGGCGCGCGGCACTGCTCGAAAAGGAGGTGGAAGATCTCCGGACTGCGCTCGCGGATTTGCACGAGAAGACCAAGGCATCCGAGGCGCGGGCATCGACGGATGGCGCGATGGCCGAGGCGTTGGACAAGGCGCGGAGCGAACTGCGGGCGCTGAGGGTGGAGTTCGGTGAGGCGCAACGCCTGCCGATGCGTTTGTGTGAGGCGGTGGGCTCGGCCCTGCCGGAGGGGCTGTTGCTCCTGGAGCAAACCCCGGAGAAAAGCGAGCCCACGGTGGTCTTTGCAAATCCTGGCTTCGAGTTGCTCACAGGCCGGAAGCGGGGAGACCAGATGGGCGAACCCCTGTGGTTTTCTGCGACGGATGTCGATCTGGACTGGAAATCCAGGCAGCCGTCCATGTTCCATCGGGAGGAGCCCAAGGAGGGCGGGGGCACGCGACGATTGCGCGCCGAGGTGTTGCCGGTGCCGGGCGTCGTGGGGGGGCGGGCGCTCTGGGTGATGATCCTCACTGAGGAGGTGACGCAAGTCCTAGTGCGAGCGCAAGGCACGTCCTTGTCGGCGAAACTCTCGACCCAGACGCTGCCATCGGCCGCGGGAGCCGGGGCGCGGAGGGTGCTGCTGGTGCGAGACGCGGGACCGTTGAACCCGCGGCTGGCGGGCGTGCTGCGCGATTCGGGCTTTCAGGTTTCCATCGGGGAACCGAACAGCGGTGTGATGGAAAAGGCGCAGGAGGGTGATTTCGATCTCGTGGTACTTGAGATCAACCGGCCGGGATCAGGGGGGCCGGGCATGCTGCGACTGATGAGGCAGCGACTGCCGAAACAACGGGTCATGGTCGTCAGCCGCCTGCTCACCCTGAGGCAGAAGCAGGAGGTGGAGCGCCTCGCTGTCGATGACATCTTGACCGAGGAATTGAGCGGTTCGGAATTATTGAAGCGGGTCGAGGCGGTGCTCGCGGCGGTCGGGTGAGGGCACCCGATTCTTGGGCCGCTGGTCGGCCATGCCGCTTGACGACTCCCGGATCGCTGGCATTATCAGTAAGTTATGTGGGTGACCACGCTGCAGGCCGCCGTGGCGGGGCTATATCTTGGTGCGGTGCCCGCGCCTGGGACCTGGAATTGGAATCTCTTCGAACTCGAAGGGCGGGATTACGTTTCGGTGGATCAGGTGGCGGAGTTCTACCGGCTGCCTCAGCCGGCCCGGAGCGGCGACTCGGTCAAACTCGGCACGGGTGACAAGGGCGTGGAGCTTTGGGTGTCTCGCAAGGAGGCGGTGGTCAACGGGGTACGATTCTCGCTGTGTTTTCCGGTGACCGAGCACCGCGGGCAGCCGATGCTTTCGCGCAAAGATCTGGTGAAGGTTTTCGAACCGCTGATGCGTCCGGAGCGGATTCCCTTTGGCAAGGCCTTCAAGACCGTCGTGATAGATGCCGGCCACGGCGGCGGCGACCGGGGCGCGCGGAGCCGATGGAGCACGGAGGAGGCGCAGCTGACATTGAGTGTCGCCAAGCGCCTCAGGCCCCTTCTGGAGGCGGCGGGTTTCAAAGTCGTGATGACGCGCATCCGCGACGAATTCAAGGAACTGGCGGACAGGGCCGCGGTGGCGGAAAACTACGAGAACAGCATCTTCGTCAGCCTCCATTTCAACTCTGGGGATTCTGCGGCGCGGGGCGTGGAGACGTACGCGCTGGCGCCGGCGGGCTCGCCGTCGACGGCGTCCGAGAGGTTGCGGATGTCTGATTTCCAGTCGTTCGCCGGCAACGCGAATGACGGCAACAACGTGCTGCTGGCGGCTGCGGTCCACCGGCGCATGAGCCAGCTTTGGGGCAATGCAAAGTTGGACCGGGGCGTGAAGAGGGCCCGTTTCGTGGTGTTGTACCAGTGCAAGCGTCCCTCGATTCTGATCGAGGGGGGGTTCGTCTCAAATCCAGAAGACGGGAAGTTGATCTCCAACCCCGATTTCCAATTGCGGATGGCCGAGCACATCAAGCTCGGAATCCTCGATTACCAGTCGCTCCTGAACGAGGGCGTCCAGTACGAGCCGGGCATGATGATCGTGATGAATCGCGAGGCCGAGGCGGTGGAAGTGCCGATGGTCGAAACATCGCCGACGGCGATGATCCCGAGGGGTGGGCTGCCGATCACGACGGTGGCCATCGGGACGAACATCCTGGATGTTACGCCGTTCCGCCCGGTGGATTTCTAGTGTCGCTGGTCGGGTGACATGGGCGGGTTTGTCTGAGGGTTATCATGGGGCAGGAATGTCGAGCGGCGGGGGGGCGGGAGAATCCATGGCTGAGCCTGCTGCTGAACATAGTCGTCCCCGTTGCGGTGCTGAATAAGCTGAGCGAGCCGGGTCGGCTGGGGCCGTCGGGCGCCCTGATGCTGGCGCTGGTGTTCCCATTGAGTTACGGTGTCTGGGATCGGATCAAGAGGCGACAATGGAATCCCATGTCGCTGATCGGCCTTGCGAGCATCCTGCTCACGGGTGGCATAGGCCTGCTGCGGCTGGATCGGATGTGGATTGCGGTTAAGGAAGCGGCGATCCCGCTTGTGTTCGGAGGGGCCGTGCTGGGTTCACTCAGGACGCGGAAGCCACTGGTCCGATCCCTGCTGCTCAATCCGTCGGTGATCGACATCGGGGCCGTGGAGCGCGCGCTGGCCGAGCGAGATGCGCGGGCGGATTTCGATGCGCTGCTGGTCCGGGGTTCGTGGATGGTGGCGGCGTCTTTTCTGTTGAGCGCCTGCCTCAACTTCGCCCTTGCCACTTGGGTCTTGCAAAGCAATCCGGGGACGCCCGAGTTCAACCAGGAGTTGGGCCGGATGACGGCCCTGAGCCTCCCGGTGATCACCCTGCCGTGTCTCGTGGTGACAGTGGTTGCGCTGTGGTACATCCTCAGGGGCTTGGAGCGGGCGACGGGGCTCGCGCTCGATGTGATTCTGCATGGCGCCTCGCCCCGAGCGTCGGCCGACACTGCCGACGAGGCATCCCCCCGGTAAGCACTCAGGCGCCGTCGTTGTCGTTTTGGGTCAGGTGGAGGACTCGTTTCCACCACGGGGCGGGCGCCGGATGGAGATTGCCCAGGAGGCGCCGGGCGACCGCGCGCACCGCCTTGGACAACGGCTTGTTGGGGGCCGTCATGACGAAGGGGACGCCCTTGTTGACGGACTCGATGGCCGTGGTGGGGTCAAAAGGCAGGACGCAGGCGACCGGTGAGTTGAGTATGCGCTCCGCATCCGCCAACTGGATCAGGGGGAGTTCGCTCTCGCTGACCAGGACGGTCACGATCCGCGCGGGGTCCAGTCCGTCCTGGGTTAATTCGTCGATGAAGGCGGCGCCCTGCTGGAGGCGTATGAGGTCGAATCCGATCATGACCACGATCGCGTCGGTCATGTCGAGCATGGAGCGGGCCGAGCCGGTTAGGCCGGCCGGGGTATCGACGATGGTGAACTCGTGTTGCTCGCGGGTGAAATTCACGAGCCGCTGAATGAAATAGGGCGTGAGGGAGTCGTTCTGGAGCGTGCCAGAGCGGGGCGCCGGGATGATGTTGACCCCGGTGGAGTGGCGGACCAGGACGTTGCCGATCATCTCGCGCTCGATGTCCTCGGCGGCCAGGGCGAGGTCGCCGACGCTGTAGTGGGGATGGATGTCCAGCAGGGAGGCGATGTCGCCGCCGTCGCTGTTCAGGTCGACGAGGCAGACGGAGTGATCGCGCGTTGCGAGGGAGACGGCGAGGTTGCACGCCAGCAGGCTGCGGCCGCAGCCACCCCTCGGGCCCGTGCAGACCACGACCTTGCGCTGGCTAGCGACAACCGTGGGCTCCTGCGTCGGGACCGATTTTGACGCGATATGTGATCGCAGGGTATGCTGGTGTTCGGTCACGTGATTGAGTTGTTCCAGGAGACTGTCCAGAGGGGCGGGGTAGGTAATGAACCCCGCGATCCCGGCGTGCAGGAGGTCTCTCCAGCGGGTGTCCACCCGGATCCATCCGGTCGTCATGAGGATCACCGAGACCTCGGGCAGCTCATCGGCGAGGGTCTCGGCGACCCTGAGGCAATCCACCACCTGGACGGTGTCCTTGAGCAAGACCACGTCGGGCGTGTGCCGGCGGGCTAGGTTCAGGCATTCCGCGCCATCCCGGGCGACCCCCACCAGCTCCATCGATATCCGCTGGGATAACGCCCAGTGGAGACTGGCCGATTCGTTCCTGTCGTCATCGACGATCAGGATTCGCACCGAATGACGCGCGGCACCCACCGCCGAACCGGTACCGCTCATTGAACGGGTTTCGGTGTGCCTCTTCGGCGTCGGCGGGGGCACCGCGGCCACGCGCACCTCCCCAGACGGGCCATCCGCGCTATGGCCGTTCAAAGCCTCGGAAAGCTCCGGGATGACGGCCGTCTCCACCCGCGACGGCACCTCGACATTGCGCGTCCCTAGCATGGATTCCCTCGAGTTAAAAAAGTTAGCGCCGCTTCGCTTCGACAGTCCTTTCGTCCGTATGGATCGTTCGTCTCAGCAGGACCAAATAACGCCCACAAAAGGACGTTTGTCAAGATAAAATCGCGATTGCACGCACGATTCGAGCAATGAAATCGCTTATGAAATGGGCCAGTTACTTGGGTTCGAAGGAGTTGCGGAGTGAGTATTGAGGATCGTCAGGGAAGCTTGGGGGCTTTGGGGTCGACATAGATATGGCCGCCTTGGGTGCGGAACTCCTGGGCTTTTTGGTCGAGGGCAGATTGGAGTGCGACGTTTGGGTCGATGCGATTTTCGGCGGCGAAGCGGCGGAGGTCCTCGGTGATTCGCATGGAGCAGAACTGGGGGCCGCACATGGAGCAGAAGTGGGCGGTTTTGGCGGAGTCGTGGGGGAGGGTGGCGTCGTGGAAGGCGCGCGCGGTATCGGGGTCGAGGCCGAGGTCGAACTGGTCTTGCCAGCGGAATTCGAAGCGGGCCTTGGAGAGGGCGTTATCGCGGTATTGGGCGCCGGGGTGGCCTTTGGCGAGGTCGGCGGCGTGGGCGGCGATTTTGTAGGCGATGACGCCGTGGCGGACGTCGTCGCGGTTGGGGAGGCCGAGGTGCTCTTTTGGGGTGACGTAGCAGAGGAGGGCGCAGCCATACCAACCGATGAGGGCGGCGCCGATGGCGCTGGTGATGTGGTCGTAGCCTGGTGCGATATCGGTGGTGAGGGGCCCGAGGGTGTAGAAAGGGGCCTCGTGGCACCATTCCAGTTGTCTCTGCATGTTCTCCTGGATGAGGTGGAGGGGGATGTGGCCTGGACCCTCGTTCATGACTTGGACGCCGTGGTCCCAGGCGCGGCGGGTCAATTCGCCCTGCGCCCTCAACTCGGCGAACTGGGCCTCGTCGTTGGCATCGGCGATGGATCCTGGGCGGAGGCCGTCGCCGATGGAGAAGGCGACGTCATAGGCGGCCATGATCTGGCAGATGTCGTCCCAATGGGTAAAGAGGAAATTCTCCCGGTGGTGGGCGAGGCACCATTTCGCCATGATCGAGCCGCCGCGGGAGACGATGCCGGTCATGCGGCGTGCGGTGAGGTGGATGAAGCGGAGCAGGACGCCGGCGTGGATGGTGAAGTAGTCGACGCCCTGCTCGGCCTGTTCGACGAGCGTGTCGCGGAAGATTTCCCACGTGAGTTCCTCGGGTTTTCCGCCGGCATTTTCGAGGGCCTGATAGATGGGGACGGTGCCGATGGGCACGGGGCAATTGCGGAGAATCCACTCGCGGGTGCTGTGGATGTCGCGCCCCGTGGAGAGGTCCATGACCGTATCGGCGCCCCATCGGGTGGCCCAGCGCATCTTTTCGACCTCCTCTTCGATGGATGAGGTCACCGCGGAGTTGCCGATATTGGCGTTGATCTTAACCAGGAAATTGCGCCCGATGATCATGGGCTCGAGTTCGGGGTGGTTGATGTTGCACGGGATGATGGCGCGGCCGCGGGCGACCTCGTCCCGGACGAATTCGGGGGTTATTCGTTTTGGTGTTTCCGCATTCGGAGTTGGGTGGTCGGGGGCGTGCTGGTGGAGGAGCGAGTCTCGGGGCACATCGGGGCCGAGTTCTTCCAGGAGGAGTTCGAGTCCCTGGTTTTCGCGTATGGCGACGAATTCCATTTCAGGCGTGATGATGCCTTGGCGGGCGTACCAGAGCTGGGTGACGGGGTGATCGGCGGAAGCGCGGAGGGGTTTTCGGGTGATGCCGGGGCTTTTCGGGCGGGCGCCGGGCGGGAGCCGGTGGCGGCGTGGGCCGTCATCCTCGGGTCGGTGGGTGCGTCCGGCGAAGGGGGCGACGTCGCCCCGGGCGAGTATCCATGTTTTGCGGAGGGGCGGGAGGCCGTCCGCGACTTTGCCGTGGAACGCGGGATCGCCCCAGGGGCCGGAGGTATCGTAGATGCGGACGGGTTGGTTTTCGATGGATCCAGAGGGGCCGGGCGTGGGCATCAGATGGACTTCGCGCATGGGGATGCGGATTTTTGGATAGAGTCGGCCGGCGATGTAGATGCGGCGCGGGGCGGACAGGGGAGTGTTGGTCTTGGCGGTTGCCGCACGGGGCGAGCGCCGCTGGCGGATCTTCGCACCCTGTCTTTTGCCATTTCCCGTCGGCCGTGTCTTGCGCGCGCCATTACGATGCTGTTTTGCCATGTCGCTTCTGTCTCCTGCGATACGAACAGGCCCCTGCGCGGCGAGATGTCGAGGGGCGGGACGCGAGCCGCGGCTGTCGCCGTGATGCTGGTTCCTGCAACGCACTCACTTTCCTACGCCGGCATGACCCGGTTCAGGTTCCAAGGGTCGTCCGCCGGGGTGACGGACCTCTCAGGCCGGGAGGCCTCCCCTATGAGCCTATGAGCAACGATGATGCCAGAATGAACTGGAGTCAAGGAGCGTCCGGCGGCCCGCGGGCGCTGGGCGGCGCCGATTCTATTGTGGGTTTCGATCCGGGTTGCATGCGCGCGGGCGCGCGACAGAGTAGGGGTGTGCACGCCCGGGCATACATCGTGACGGTTGTTTTGTGGCTTTTTGCCGGAGGCGCGCCGACCCTTGGTGTCGTGGGCGCGGCGGCGGTCGGGCCGTCGGGCTCACGGATGTTGCCTTGGCGTGACGAGGCGGACATCGGGCCGGACGCGGCGAGGCTTCGTCGCACACTCGCGGAGCTTTGCGTCACGGAGTTGCGGGACATCTCTTTCGAGGGAAATCTCGTGGGTGCCGTGCACACACTTGGGGAGGCCTATCGGCGGGCTAGGGGCAGAGGGTTGTCGCTCCTGATCAGGGCCGGCGAAGGGCGGAGGTTCTCGGGCGCCGGGGGTCCCCATGTGCGCATGAAGCATCGGTCCACGACGGTGGCGAGGGCGATGGATGACCTCTGCCGGCAGGCGGATCTGTTCTGGGAGGTCACGCCCATCGGGATCGTTTGTTTTGACGCGTGGAATCTGGAGCAATCGCGGAGGCGGATGGCACCCGGTGATCTGGCGCGGGCTGAGGCGGAGTTGGTCGAGGCACAGAAGGCGGGTGATGAGGCGGGGGTCTGGCGGCGCGCCGAGGCATGTGCTTGGGCTTACGCCCATAGGAATGGAGGGACCGAAGAGCCCGGTCCGTTCCTGGAAGTGTCCGAGGGTGTGGCCCCTTTGAGCGCGGAGGAGGTGCGGCGGGGTTTTGATTCCCACCTCCAGGAGCTGAAAAAGCGGAAGTGGTGGGCGGTGGGGCTCGATCCGACGCGGACCGGCCGGTTGCCGCGCGAGGTGGGTATCGCGATCCAGGGGTGCGTGGGGGCAGAGCGCGCGAAATTGCCGTGCTGGGAGGAGGGGCTGCAATTCGCGAGGGAGGCGGCCGATTACATAATGTGGACGCAAAACTGCGGCGGCAAGGGGGTTGTTCCGTTCCCGCTTTGTCGCAGTGGTGATGCGGCATTTGTGTCCGCCGGGGGCTTCATCTCGCGCGTCGCATCAAACACCGGGGCATCGCACAATGGCTGGGTGGTCGATGACCTGGGCGATGGCAGCCTTCAGGTGGACAATAGCCATTGCGGGGTGGCGCTCTACGAACTCTACGAGGCAACAAAGGAACCCAAGTTCTTTGATATGGCCTGCGAGGCTGCGGGCTGGGCGATGGTCGAGCCAATCGCGCCGAACTGGGTGTATAATGGCATGACCGTTTATCTGCTGGGCTGGCCTACGATGCGACCGGCGATAACCGCTATCTTGAATCGGCCCGACGAAGGCTGCGGCTGGGGATCTTGCCCGGGCAGGTCCTGCGAGGGCCGCTCGCCGGGCGGTGGGCCGATCCGCGGAATTCGGGCGCCGCCGAGCATTTCACGTTTGTACTCGCCCTGGCCCAGTGGCTGGCAGCCATTCCAAGGGATGATCCGGATCGGGCGATGTGTGCCGGGGCGATGCGGGCGGCGCTGAAGGCATGGCAGGCGGAATTGACGGCCGGCAAACTGCCGGATACGGACTGTGTCCTGGACGCGCTCGTGGCGGTCGAGCGAGTCCGGTTGCTCCAGTCCGATTTGACGGATTTCGACGACTGTGGCGTGACGGAGGCACTGGGGCGCTATGAGCGCGTTGGGGCCGAGGCGCTCCGGGCAGGCAGGCTTGCGTTTGGGCCGAGTGCCTGGGCGCGACTGCTGGAATTGAAAGCGCGCGGGCCTCGCCTCGAGCGTCCGCGTTTCAGGGTGAAACGCCGTTGAAGGCTTGATCCCAGAACCCGGAATTTCACAGCCGGCAGGCTGTGAAACATCCGAGCCAGATCCCATCCGGCGGCTGCCGGACCACCGGGGAGGAAAATCGTAGCGAAGCCGATCGCCAAAGGCGATTTTACCAACATTCCGGCTTCGGCCCTCGCTCGGCCGCCACGGGCGGGACGCCCGTGCCACAGGACCGTGGCATGGGCATCTTGCCCATGGCCCGCCGCCGAAGGGCGCAAGCCCTTCGCTACGCAGTCGATTCGCCCTATTTTCGAACTAGTTGCGGATCACCAGTTCCCCCTGCAAATAGGGACCGAGGACCTGAGGTAACCTGACGGAACCGTCGGGTTGCTGGCCGGTCTCCAGGAGGGCGACCACCAGGCGCGCGAGGGCGGTACCGGAGCCGTTGAGGGTGTGGCAGAAGCGATTCTTGCCATCCGTGCCTTTGAAGCGAAGGTTCATGCGGCGGGCTTGGAAGTCCTCAAAATTCGAGCAAGAGGACACCTCAAGGAAGCGGTTTTGGCCGGGCGCCCAGACTTCGATATCATAGCACTTGGCGGCGCCGAATCCCATGTCACCCGCGCAGAGGAGGACGGTGCGGTAGTGAAGGTCCAGCCGCTCGAGGACCGTCTCGGCATTGCGGCGGAGTGATTCCAGTTCGTCGTAGGAGTGATCGGGATGGACTATTTTCACCAGTTCCACTTTGTCGAACTGGTGCATGCGGATCATGCCGCGGGTGTCCTTTCCATAGCTGCCGGCCTCACGGCGAAAGCATGGCGTGTAGGCGGCGTAGCGCTTGGGCAAATCGGCCTCTTTCAGGATCTCCTCGCGGTGGAGGTTCGTCACGGGAACCTCCGCGGTGGGGGCCAGGAAGAGATCCCCTCCCTCGTCGGGCACGCGATACATGTCCTCCTCGAATTTCGGGAGCTGGCCGGTGCCGACCATGGCGTCGCGCAAGATGATGAAGGGGGGGGAGATCTCCGTGTAGCCGTGCTCGCGCGTGTGGAGGTCGAGGAGGAAGTTGATCAGGGCGCGCTCGAGGCGCGCGCCTGCGCCGCGGTAGACGACGAAGCCGGAGCCGGAGACTTTAGCGGCGGCATCGAAATCGAGGATGCCGAGGGCGGTGCCGAGCGCGACATGATCCCTGGGCGGAGACGTGAAAGCCGGGGCCTGGCCCCAGCGGCCGACCTCGGGGTTGTCGTCCGCGGAAGCGCCCGGGGGGACGGATTCGTGCGGGAGGTTGGGCGTGCGGAGCGCGAGATCGCGAACCGCCAACTCCCTCGCGTCGGCATCCCCCTTGGTGGCGTCGAGTTCGGAGGACAATTGCACGGAACGCGCCATGAGATCGGCGGCGGACTCCCCGGCCTTTTTCTTCGCGCCGATTTCCCTGGAGATGCGATTTTTCTCGGCCTGCAGGGCCTCGTAGGACTGGATGGCGGTGCGCCAGCGGGCGTCCGCGGCCAGCAACTCGTCGGCCGCGGCAGTGGCGGCGGGACCGCGGAGCCCGAGGCGGGCTTTGACTGCGGCGGCGTTCTCGCGAATGCGTTTGATATCGAGCATGTGGGCTGTTTAGCGGAATAGGGTGGGGCGGGAAACAGAAAGTGAGGGGGCGAACAGAGACGCTTGCGTCGCGGCGACGGGGCGCGAAGATGCGCCCGATGGCAGGATTCTGGGGTCCGGAGATCATTGAGCAGGTCAAGGCGGCGAATGACATCGTCGATGTGGTTGGCTCGTATCTGCCGCTCAAGCGCGCGGGCTCTCAGTTCAAATGCCTGACGCCGTTTAAGAAGGAGCGGACCCCGTCCTTCTTCGTCAACCCGGCCAAGCAGATCTGGCACTGCTTCAGCACCAATCAGGGGGGCGATGTCATCAAGTTCGTCCAGACGTACGAGAATCTGGATTTCCCGGCCGCGGTGCGGCTCCTCGCGGAGCGAGCGGGGATCAAGCTTCCGGAGGGCCGATACGAGGGCGGGTCCGGCGACGAGGGTGCCGGGTTGAAGGACCAGCTGCTGGATCTGATGGAGCGCGTGGCGCAGTGGTGGCACCGGTCCCTGTTCAAGGATCCGGTGGGCGAGCCCGCGCGGAGTTATCTCAAGGGGCGGGGCATCACGGCGGAAACGGCGCGGGAGTTTCGATTAGGGTACGCGCCCGACGGGTGGGATTCGGTGATCCGGTGGGCGGAGGGTGCCGGATTTGCGGAGGAGGCGCTTGAGGCCGCGGGGCTGGTGATCCGCAGCGAGCGGGGTGGTCCCAGGCCGATCTATGATCGTTTCCGCGGGCGGCTGATGTTCCCCATCCAATCGGAGAGCGGGCGCGTCATCGCCTTCAGCGGGCGCGTGCTGGATCCCATGGCCAAAGAGGCCAAGTACATCAACTCGCCCGAGACGATACTCTTCACGAAGGGCAAGGTCCTATACGGCCTGCACCTGCACAAGCGCGAGTTGCTCGACACCCGCCAGGCGATCGTCTGCGAGGGGCAACTGGACCTCATCACGTGCCACCAGGCGGGCGTCCGCAACATGGTCGCGCCGCAGGGCACCGCTTTCACGGAGCACCAGGCGCGCGTGCTGAAGCGCTATGCGGACGAGGTGGTGTTGTGCTTCGATTCGGACGAGGCGGGCCAGACGGCCATGGCGCGGAGCATCCCGGCGCTGGCGGGCGCCGAGCTGCCGGTGCGCGTCCTAAGGTTGCCGGACGAGGCGGACGGATCGAAGAATGACCCGGACAGTTTTATCCGGGCCCATTCGGTCGAGCGTTTCCGGGAATTGGCCGAGCGCGCCGTGGACTTCTGGGACCATTTCCTGGACCACTTGTCGGCGAAGTGGGATCCCCGCACGGATCGGGGGCGCATGGTGATTCGCCGAGAGATTTTTGATCTCCTCGCGCATGTGGCCGATGCCGCGCGGCGGCAGCAGATCCTGGCGCGTGCAGCGGGGGTGCTGAGGATGGACGCGACCCTGCTGATGGGGGAGTTCGGGCGCCACTCGAGGGTACCGAGGACGGCTCGGCCAACTCCAGACGACGGGGCGAAAGAGGCCGTCCGTGAGGCCTGGGTCAAACCGCATCGGCTTGTCGAGAGCCTGCTGCACCTGAGTTTGCACAGGCCAGACGCCATTCCATCCATACAGCGCCGACTGGATCCGGTCTGGTTGGAGAGGCTCGACGGGGCCGCGCTGCTGAACGCGGTGTTTGAGGCGCACAGCCATCATGCGCTCGAGGATCCGGCGGCCGGGGTGGAGGGCTTTGGCGAATCGGAGCGCGGATTCCTGAGCGGCCTGCTCGCCAGGCAGGCTCCCCAGGGTGATGCGGAGGCGTTGATTTCGGGGGCTCTGACGCAGATCGAGCGCCTCTGGATTGATGGGCAACTCGAACGGCGGCGGGCACTTCTGAATGAAGGACCAGCCGCCGATAGGGCCACAGAACTGCACCGGGAAATACTTGACTTACGGGCAAAACTTGACCATCTTAACCGACTGACTTCGAGCCTGAACCCCCCGACGTAGTTCTTACCTTCATGCCTAAAGCCGTCCGACGCGTACACCGCCATTCCCACTCAAAAAACCCGAGATCCCGAAGCAAAGCGAAGGCGCCTTTGCGCGCGCGTTCGCGCGGTGGGTTGGGCCGACCACACGCCCATGACCATGCCGACCGCAAGTCGGCCGGGCGGGCGGAGCGGCATGGGGCCCATCAGGCCGTCGCAAGGAAAGTCGGCGGTGCAACACACAGACCGTCGGCGCCGAAGACTGCCAGAAGGGCCAAAGGCGCTCGGGCCAAATCCAAGGTGAAGGACCTTGCCAAGGTCGAGCGCCCGGCGAAGGCCAAGGGCACGATGGCCGAGGCGGCGGCGCCCCCCCCACAGCTCACCCCGGAGCAGCAGAACCGGGTCCGGGAATTGGTCCGGTTGGCGCGCGAGCAGGGGTACTTGACCTACGATGACCTGCAGGAGGCGTTTCCAGATTCGCAGGGTTCTCCGGAGAATGTTGAGCCGGTCCTTCATTTCTTACGGAATCTGGACATCGATCTGATCAGCGCGTCGGACGTCGATCACAAGAAGCCGCCCGGGGCGCAGGAGGAGGATCAGGTCGAGCGCGACGCGAAGCTCGACATCTTGGACGACCCGGTCCGGATGTACCTCAAGCAGATGGGCCAGGTGCCGCTGTTGACCCGCGAGCAGGAGGTCGAGATATCGAAGCGGATCGAGGAGGCAGAACACGGGGCGCTCCAGGCGCTGCACCGTTTCGGGTTCGTGGCCCGGGAGTACCTTTCGGTGGCGGAGAAGCTTCTCTCGGATCCGCCGAGGGAGAGGTTCGATCGGGTCATACAGGACAAGAAGATCGAGAGCCGCGACCGGTATCTCCGGGGCCTGCGCGGGCTGTGCAAACAGGTGGAGGGGCAGAACGCAAAGGCGGACAAGGCGTTTCGGGTCCTGAGCCGCACGAATCTCACGCGCGCCGATCGCGGGCGGCGGCAGAAGGAGTTTCGCCGCGTGTGCCAGACCCTGGATAAGCAATATGCCAGGTTCTACTTCAAGCAGAAGGTGAGCGAGGAATTCGTGGCCGTGGCCGACGTGAAGGCGCGCGAGCTGGCGGAGATGGAGTCCCAGATCGAGCACCTTGAATCGGGGCGAAGCAAGGAGGCCAAGCGCCAGGCCGCGGAAATCCAGAAGCGCCAGAGGGAGGTCGCCGCCGACGCCCGTCTCACGCCCGTGGAATTTCACGGCAATTATGCCGAGCTGAAGAAACAGCTTCGCGCGGCCCACCGCGCGAAGACGGAGATGGTGGAGGCGAATCTGAGGCTCGTCATCTCGATCGCGAAGAAATACACCAACCGCGGGCTGTCGTTCCTGGACCTGATCCAGGAGGGGAACATGGGCCTCATGAAGGCGGTCGAGAAGTTCGAGTATCGCCGCGGCTACAAATTCTCGACGTATGCGACGTGGTGGATCCGGCAGGCGATCACGCGGTCGATCGCGGACCAGGCCCGGACGATCCGGATCCCGGTCCACATGATCGAGACGATCAACAAGCTGATGCGCGTGCAGAAGCAGCTGATCCAGGAATTGGGCCGGGAGCCCACGCCCGACGAGATTTCGGAGGAGATCATGCTGCCCGTGGATCGCGTGCGCGCGATCCTGAAGATGGCGCAGCAGCCCATCTCGATGCAGGCGCAGGTCGGCGACAGCGATGACACGACCTTCGGGGATTTCATCGAGGACAAGTCCGCAGAGAACCCGTCGGAGATGACGGCCTACTCGTTGCTGAAGGAGAAGATTCGCGACGTGCTCGATTCGCTGACGGAGCGGGAGCGCGCGGTGCTCGAGCAGAGGTTTGGGCTGGTGGACGGCTATTCCCGGACGCTGGAGGAGGTCGGCCGGCAGTTTCGCGTGACGCGCGAGCGGATCCGGCAGATCGAGGCGAAGGCGCTCCGCAAGATGAGGCACCCGACGCGGATCCGGCAACTGCAGGGTTTTCTGGACGCGGAGAAGGAGTGAGGTCGGCCGGGGCGGGGCGCGGGCGCGAGGGTGGGATCCCCGAGGGGGCGTCGGTGTGGACGGTCGGCGCGCTGGCGCGGGCGACCCGCGAATTACTCGAGGCGCAATTCGGCGCGGTGTGGGTGCGGGGCGAGATATCAAATTTTCGGAGGCACGGTTCTGGCCACTGCTATTTCACGCTGAAGGATGATCGGGCGCAGCTCCCCGCGGTGCTCTTTCGGGGTGCTGCGGCGAACGCGCCCGCGGAACTGCGTGACGGGATGGCGGTGCTGGTGTTTGGGGAAGTGACGGTCTACGAGGCGCAGGGGAAGTGCCAGATCGTCGTGCGGCGAATTGTGGCGCACGGGGCGGGGGCGCTTCAGGCCCGATTCGAAGCCATGAAGCGCAGACTCGGGGAGGAGGGTCTATTCGAGGCGGGGCGAAAGCGGCCGCTGCCGGAATTTCCCGAGGTGGTGGCGGTGGTGACATCGCCCACCGGCGCTGCGCTGAAGGACATGCTCGCGGTCCTGGGGCGACGGGCGCCACAGGTGAGGGTGCGGATATTTCCGGTGCGGGTGCAGGGCGATCTGGCGCCGGGCGAGATCGTGGCGGCCCTGGAGACTTTGGGCAGGTGGCACCGGGCAGGGGTCTTCCGGCCCGACGTGGTGATCGTGGCCCGCGGCGGAGGGAGCCTAGAGGATCTGTGGGCGTTCAACGAGGAGGCGGTGGCGCGGGCGCTGGCGGCCTGCCCGGTGCCAACGGTTTCTGGCGTGGGGCACGAGGTTGATTTTACGATCGCGGATTTTGTGGCCGACCTGCGGGCGCCGACCCCGAGCGCGGCCGCGGAGTTGCTCGTCGCGGATCGGGTGGACCTGCTGTCGGGCGTTTCGGGCGCGTGGGAACGATGCTGTCGGGCGATCCGCCGGACGGTGGAGGGTGCCCGCGAAAGGGTGGGGAGGCTGGTTCAGAGCCCGGCGTTCCGGGAACCGATCCGCGTGGTCCGGATGCTCGAGCAGAGAACGGACGAACTCGTGGACCGGAGCGGTCGGGCGCTGGAGCACGCCCTGGCGGTGAAACGGCACGGTCTTGAAGTGGCGACCGCCGCGCTGTCGGAGCACGCGCCCGCGCGCGCGATCGCATTGTTGGACTCGCGGCTCTGCGGCCTCGCGGGGCGCCTCGAGTTGCTGGATCCGGTGCGGACGATCGCGCGCGGGTTTGCGGTGCTTCAGGATGCGGAGGGGAGGATCGTTCGCTCGGTGCGGGGGGTTCGCCCCGGGGACGCGGTCGTGGCGAGGTTGGCGGACGGCATCTTGCGTGGACGGGTCGAGGGCGTCGAGGGGTCGGGGGGTGGACTGGGAACCGCGCCGGGGGCTGACAGCGACCGGCGCGGGCGATAGAATTCAAACAAGATGGAGGCGTAGGCATGAGCGCGGCGAAGCGGAAACCGGCCCCGGCCGAAGATGCCGGGATGACCTTCGAGCAGGCGATGGGAAGGCTCGAGGAAATAGTCGAAGAAATGGAGGGCGCCGAACTTCCCCTGGAAGCGATCCTGAAGCGCTATGAGGAGGGCACGCGCCTTCGGCTTTTCTGCGAGCGCAAGTTGAGGGACGCCGAGGAGCGCGTGAAGAAGATCCGCCCGGGTCCAGAAGGTGAACCGATTGAGGAACCCCTGCCCGAAGGGGGGATCGAGGCGGGCGAAGGGGGCGGGGAAGCCACAGCGGGTGGGGACGACCTGCTTCTGTGAACGCGGGCGCGGCTTGATTCCGGCGGGGTATCCGGCATCATCTAAAATTTTATGGCCAATTTGCTGGATGGCATCGAATCGCCCGCCGACCTGAAAGGGCTGTCCCTGGACCAACTGACGGTGGTCGCGCAGGAGATTCGCGATCTTCTCATACAGACGACGGCGCACACCGGGGGCCACCTGGGCCCGAATCTGGGCATCGTCGAGTTGACCCTTGCGTGGCACTACGTGTTCGATTCTCCGAAAGACCGGCTCCTGATGGACGTGAGCCACCAGTGCTACGTGCACAAGATCCTCACGGGGCGGCGGGCGCGGTTCCACACGCTGAGGCAGCTTGACGGGCTCAACGGTTTCATGCTTCGCACCGAGAGTCCGCACGATCATTTCGGCGCCGGTCACGCGGGCACGGCGCTATCCGCGGCGCTCGGGATGGCCGTTGGCCGCGACCGGAGGGGTGGCACAGAGCATATCACCGCACTGTGCGGGGATGCGGCGTTCACGTGCGGCGTCACGTACGAGGCTATGAACAACGCGGCCGATGTCACGAAGCGGCTGATCGTGGTGCTCAATGACAACGAGTGGTCGATTGACAAGAATGTCGGGGCCATCGCGCACTATCTCAACAAGATCGTGACGAACGAGACCTACTCGCACCTGCACGCGCAAGCGGCGCGGTTCCTCGAGCGCATCGGCGGCCGGACGGCCTTGAAGCTGGCGCACAAGGTGGAGGAGAGCCTCAAGGGCCTGGTCGCGTTTCCGAGCACGCTGTTCGAGGAACTCGGATTCACGTACTATGGGCCGCTGGATGGTCACGACATCCCGAATCTGGTGCAGACGTTCCGATTTCTGAAGGAACAGGACCACCCCGTGTTGCTCCACGCCCTGACAAAAAAGGGCAAGGGGTTCGACCTGGCGATCGAGAAGGCGAAGAAGTACCACGGGATCGCCCCGGGGACTTTTGATCCGGTTGAACTGAAAGAGATCGAGTCGAAGCCGGGCGTGCCGACGTATTCCCAGGTATTCGCGGACACGCTGGTGAAATTGGCGGACATGGATGGGCGGGTTTCGGCGATCACGGGCGCGATGCCGAATGGGACTGGGCTGGACCGCTTCAGGCCCAAGCACCCCGACAAGTACTATGACGTCGGGATTGCCGAGGAGCATGCGGTGATTTTTGCCGCGGGGCTGGCGACCCAGGGGCTCAAGCCGTTTTGCGCGATCTACTCGACCTTCATGCAGCGCGCGTACGACGCGATCATCCATGACGTTGCCCTGCAGCATCTGCCGGTGGTGTTCTGCATGGACAGGGCCGGGCTCTCGCCCGACGATGGACCAACGCATCACGGGCTGTTCGACATAGCGTACCTTCGATGCGTGCCGAACCTCGTGCACATGCAACCGAAGGACGAGGACGAATTCGCCGACATGCTCTACACGGCGCTGCTGCACGACGGGCCGATTTGCGTGCGCTACCCGAGGGGCGCGGCGCGGGGCGTCAAGATGAAGGATGTCCCTCGGCGGCTGGAGATTGGCAAGGCCGAGTTGATTCGCGAGGGCAGCCAGGTGGCGCTCTGGGGCCTGGGCAACATGCTGCCGATGGCCCTGGAGGTCGCGGATGCGCTGGAGAAAGACGGTGTCTCGTGCGCCGTCATCAATCCGAGGTTCATCAAGCCGTTGGACGAGGGGCTCCTGATGGAGTGCGCGCGCTGGGCAAGGCTCATAGTCACGTTTGAAGACCACGTCGTGAGGGGCGGATTTGGCAGCGCGGCGCTGGAGGTGCTATCCAATCGGGGGGCTACGGTGCCGCTCGTGCGGATCGGTTGGCCTGATGAATTCGTAGAGCACGGGCATCTGGCGGCATTGCGCGCCAAGCACGGCCTGACAACGGAGGCGGCGCTCGTGAAGATCCGGGCCGCGCTTTCGCAGGAAGGCAAGGCCCGGGCGTGAGGCGCTGATTTGAGATTTCAAACCGCGGATAGCGGTCATGGCACGGACAAGGCACTATTCAGCAGCCCGCTGCATCGCGATTCTGCCTGAAGGGGACACCGCGGGCGCCAATGAGTTTTTGTTGTGCCGCCGGGCTCGTCGCGGTAGCTGTGAGCTTGCCCATTCCACGCGACCGCGTAAAATTCGCAGGTTCGCGGGGCGATGCGGGCCGGCAGAGTTTCCCGCACGAATCCTGAGGTGCGCCCTCGATGTGATTCGGTCGCGCCGCGCGTCGGGGCCGGGGCCAGTGGGGTTGCCGTGAAAAGGGCAGCAAAGGTCCGCCTGGATGCGCTGGTAGTGGCGCGGGGCCTGGCGGAGAGCCGGGCCAAGGCGCAGGCGCTGATCATGGCGGGGGACGTGACGGTGGGTGGTCAACCGGGAGCCAAGGCCGGGCAGCTGTGCGAGCCTGACGCGGCGGTGGAGGTTCGGGCCGCGCCGCGTTTTGTGGGCCGCGGGGGGCTCAAGCTGGAGGCGGCGCTTGATGCGTTTGGGATCGGCGTCAGGGGAATGAGGGCCCTGGACATTGGGGCCTCGACGGGAGGTTTCACCGATTGCCTGCTGCAGCGCGGGGCGGCGGAGGTCGTGGCGCTGGATGTGGGTCACGATCAGATCCATTGGCGACTGCGCGGGGACGCGCGCGTGCGGGTGATCGAGGGGAGGAACGCGCGGCTCATCGAGCCGGGTGAATTCGGGGAACTGTTTGACATCGTGGTGATGGACGTTTCATTCATCTCGCAGAGATTGATATGGCCCAGGGTGGCGGAGCAACTTCGGGAGGGCGGTGTGGCGATCTCCCTCATAAAGCCACAATTTGAGGCGGGGCCCGACGAGGTGGGTCGCGGCGGGGTGGTGCGCGACACGGGGGTCCGGGATCGCGTGGTTTCCGAGATTCGGGACTTCGCGGAGCGGGAGATTGGGTTTAAGGTGGAGGGAGTGATCGAATCGCCCGTCGAGGGCCGCGAGGGCAACAGGGAGTATCTCTTATGTGCCAGGAAGTGCGCAGGCTAGCGCTGGTGCTGAACTCGCGCCATCCCGAGGCCGGGAGGGTCCGGGAGCGCTTGGCGCGCCATGCCGCCGGACTCGGCGTCCCGCTGGAGTGCGTGGGGCCAGAGGATCCGAGGCTGCTGGCGGACCTGGCGGCGCGCGTGGAGGGGTTTGTGGTCGCCGGAGGTGATGGGACCCTGTTGGCGGCCGTGCCCGCTGCCGCGACGGCAGGCAGGCCCCTGCTCGGCATCAACATGGGCAGCCTGGGCTTTCTGACACCGGTTGTCTTGGCCGATGCGGAGGTGGCGGTGGCGGCGTTCGTCCGCGGCGACTGGAAGGCCCACCGGAGGACGCTGCTGCGCGCCCAGGTGGGGGCCGGGAACGGCGGGAAGCTTGACCGGGGCCTGGCATTGAATGAGGTCACGGTTGGCCGCAAGGGCGTTTCGCGGCTCGCGCGATTCCGCGTCTGGGTGGACGATGAGTTGGTCACGTCGTATTCCGCCGATGGACTGATCATAACGACGCCGACGGGCAGCACGGCGTATTCCCTTTCGTCGCATGGCCCGGTGTTGACACCCGATGCTCCCGTCATCGGGCTGACGCCGATTTGCCCCCACACTCTCTCGAATCGTCCGCTGGTGGTGTCGGATCGCTCGAGAATCCGGCTGCGGCCCGAGGCGGGATACGAGCTCGTGATCAGCGTGGATGGCCGTCATGAAGAACCGCTGCTGGAGGGAGGGGAATTGTCGGTGGCACTCGCCGAGGAGCGATTGACCTTGGCCCTGCCCCGCGGATGCGGTTTCTTCGAGCTGCTCAGGAACAAATTGAACTGGCGCGGGTCGAACCTTTAGCGATGCGACTCTCGAATGTCCTGAAGCCGGAGATGGTGGTCCTGGGCCTCCGGGCGCGGACCCGTGACGAGGCGATTTCTGAGATCGTGGCTGTGATGGCGCGTGACCCCAGGATTGGAGATGCGAAGAGACTGCTGGACGAGATCATGGCCCGGGAGGGCGTCGAGAGCACGTGCCTGGGGTTTGAGACCGCGATCCCGCACGCGCGGACGGATCTGGTGCGCGAGATGGTGATGGCCGTGGGGCGCAGCGACGAGGGCGTGCGGTTCGGGTGCGGTAGAGTGGCAAAACTGATTTTCGTGGTGGCGAATCCGCGCCAGATGGCCGCCGAGTACCTGCAGTTCGTCGGTGCGCTGGCGCGCGCGATGCGCTCGGACGAGGTGCGGGGCCGCCTGATGGCGGCGGGGGACGCGAAGGAATACATTCAGATTTTAAGCGGCGCAAAGGTGGGGTGAGCGTGCGCGCGTTCGTTTCCGTGGGGCTGCCTTCCGAGGTGATCGGCGCCATGCTGTCGGCCCAGGCGCGGATGCGTTTGATCGGGCGACGATTGCCGGTGAGATGGAGTCGCCCGGCGGCGATGCACCTGACACTCCGATTTCTGGGAGACGTTCCCGAGGACGTGACGGGGCCTCTGGGAGACGCGGTGCGTGCGGCCTGCGCGCCCGTCGCACCATTCGTCCTTGAGACCGCAACGCTGGGTTGCTTCCCATCACCTGAGAGCGCCCGGGTCGTCTGGTTGGGCCTTGGCGGCGAAACGGATGGGCTGGAGCGACTGGCCCGTGTCATCGCGGCGGCGACCGCCCCGTTTGTCACGCGGCAGGAGGATCGGGTTTTCGTCCCGCATCTGACGCTGGGACGGATCGGGGAGGCGAGGCGCGGTGATCTCGAGTTGCTGGCGAAAGGCGTTGCCTCGGTGGTCCCGGAGCGCGTCGTGTGGAGGGTGGGATCGGCGCGCCTGATGCGCAGCAACCTGAGGGCTGGGGGGGCGGAGCACGTCTTGCTTGCGGAGTGTCCGCTGCTGGGGGCGAAGACTGACGCATCAGATGGCCGATCCGAAAGCCCGTAACCCCCGGTGCCGTGTGAAGGCGTTTCGGGCGGCGGTCGCAATGCGCTGCGCGCGTGATGGAAAAGGGACGATGGCGGGCCGGACGGCAGATGACAAGAGATGCAATCGCAATTATAGAAACACGGAATTTCCATTAGCTGAAATTCGATTGTCGAAAAAGGTATTGATGTTTTTCGCCCTGGCCGCGAAAATGCAACCAGTGAAGAGGGCCGTCCAACTTTGCCATGGCCTGGTGCGGGGCGGGCGAGAGAAGTCGTGGGGCGTCGCCGGGGGGGCGAGGCTTTTGGCGGCTGCGCTGGCGGGGCTGTTGCTGGCTTGCGGCGAGTGTGGGGCGCAGGTCGTCACGAACTGGTGGGACACCAACGGGGTCACGGCCGGTGCCGGTGGGCCGAGTCCGACCGGGCGGTGGACAAACGCGTGGTGGAGCGGCAGCTCGGCGGGCACGGACACGACGAGCAACTGGACGCAGGGTGCCGTGGCGGCCTTCTCGGCCGGGACCGACGCGACCGGGAATTACACGATAAGCGTCTATGGCACCCAACAGGTTGCCGGCATTCTGAAAGAAGACGGGGGCACGGCCAACCCGGCCGTCTCGGGCGCGGGAGCGGCAATGATCCAATTTGTCGGGCCCAATCCTTTTTACCGTGGGAGCATGACGCTCAATTCCATGACCATCGAGGGGAGCAACACGCTGAGACTTTCGGCGGGCGCCTACATCCAGGACAGCACGCTCATCCGCGATTGGGGCAACAACGCCGCGACGCCGTTCTCGATTCTCGTCCCCGTGGGTGGCAGCGGCACGATCCGGAATCCAGGGAACACGTTCTCGGGTGGCGTGACTCTGGACACGAACGGCATACTGACGTTCGGCCGTAACCCCGGGGCCAGCACGTTGAATCCTGACAACGGGACAAACAACTGGCTTGGCGTTGGCCAGCTCGTCCTGAGGCAGGGTTCGATTTTGGCGTCCCGCCAACCCGCGATCTTGGTCTCGAATTCCTGGCGGACGCTGACCAATGCCGTCGTGATCGATGGTGACACCACCATCAACGCCACCCGCGCCCTGGGGCCAACCAACGGGTACAACCACGTGACCCTTGCGGGTCCCGTGTCGCTGACGGGAAACCGCATGATAAGCGTCAGCGAGATTCCCGGCATTGGGACACCGACCAACACGGTCACGGAGATCAGCGGCGAGATTTCCGATGGCGGCGGCAACTTCCAATTGAGGAAGGGTGGCATCGGCCTGCTGGTGCTTTCGGGGAGCAACAGTTTCACCGGCGGGCTCGAGATCCGGGACGGATATGTCGCGCTGGGCAGTGCCAACGCACTGAATCCGGCCGCGCCTAATGTGGTGAGCTTCGCGTCGACCAACAGGACGAAGGTTTTTGCGCTCAATGGCAACAGCGTCACGGTCGGGGGATTGACGACCGGTCCAACGGTTGGCAACAGCATCGTCGCCAACGGTGCGGCGGGTGCGGCGACCCTAACGGTAAGCAACGGCGTCGATAACAGCTTTGGGGGTGTGCTGGACAATGGCACGGCCGGGGCCCTTGCGCTGGTCAAGGCGGGCACGGGAACCCTGTCGCTGGCAGGCGCCAACACCTACACCGGTGCGACGACCGTGGCGGGGGGGACCCTTCTCGTGAATGGTTCCCATATCGGGGCGGGTCCAGGCGACTACACGATCCAGGGCGGGGGAATCCTCGGGGGTACGGGGCTGATCGCCGCGGCCATCCACGTGTTGGCCAATGGGTTCGTCGCGCCGGGTGCCACCGTGGGAACGCTGACCACCAGCAATACCTTTGATCTCGACGGGGTGCTCCAGATCGATTTGGCGAACGCCGCGGGGTCGCAGGGCCTCAGCGACATGCTCGACGTCAACGGGTTCTTCGACATGACCAACGGCACGGTCCAGTTCGTGTTCGGCGGGACGATGACCAACGATCACTATGTCTTCGCCGAGTATGACTCGATCTCGGGCGGCGCGTTTTTGGACGTGCTGAACATGCCCACGGGCTACATGATCGACTACCAGTTCGGTGCCGGAGACAACCAGATTGCGCTGGTGATTCCGGAACCCTCGACGTTCGCGTTGATTGGCTTTGGCGCGCTGGTGCTTGTCGGCGGGGGCCTGCGCAACCGCAAGAGACCGGGCCGCTGAGTTTCCCCGAGGCGATTGCTAGGGCTCGGCCGAGACCAAGGATATTCCGGGCCCATCGGTTGGGAGGGCTGTGGTCGTGGGTTGGACGTTTCAAGAATCAAGGGCTGACCCCCGCGCCCATTCTGACCCCGGCGCCCATTCTGGGACGATGCGCGCCGCGGTGTGGGTGGGCAATTCATCGGGGGGAACATCGAGCCAGAGGGTACCGGTCTCGCGACGGAACCAGGTCATCTGGCGCTTTGCGAATTGGCGGGTGGCGGTGGTCAGGCTGGCGCGGGCGTCGGGCTCGGCGCAGCGACCGGCCAAGAATTCCTCTATCTGGCGGATGCCGAGGGCCTGGGAAGCGGTGGCACCGGGCCGGAGGCCGGCCGCCTTGAGGCGCCGAACTTCATCGATGGCGCCGGCCTCGAACATGGCGTCCACGCGAGCCTCGATCCGCGCGCGGAGGTGGTGGGGGTCGCGGCGGAGGATGACCAAGGTGAACGGTTCGGGGGCGGTGGCCCACGAGGCGGGTGTCGAGGGGGAACCTTGGAGGGCGATGGCCAGCGCGCGCTCGACCCGGCGCCGATTGCGGAGATCGATGCGCTCGGCGGCCTCGGGGTCCGCCTGACGCAGTTCGGTGACGAGGTCTGGAAGGGAGCGGGCGGAGAGGGCATCGCGCAGTTGGGGAGGCGTTGGCGGGTTGGGGTCGAGGCCGAACCGAAGCGCACGGATATAGAGCCCGGTGCCGCCGACGACTAGGGGGACACGGCCGCGGCCGCGAATGGAGTTGGTCGCGGCGCGAGCCGACGCGAGCCACTGCGCGACGGTGAAGTCCTCACTGATACTGGCGATGTCGAGGCAGTGGTGCGGCACCCGGGCACGGTCGGTGGCGGAGGGTTTTGCGCTGAGGATATCGAGCCCACGATATACCTGCATGGAATCGGCGGCGATAATCTCGGCACCGATCCTCACCGCGAGTTCGACGGCAACGGCGGATTTACCGGAGGCCGTGGGGCCGGCGAGGATGAGGAGGGACATGGGGCGCGCTCAACAAGGAGGGGGAAACGTCGCGAGTCAAAGGCCGGAATTTCACGGTCTGACGACAGTGAAGTATCCGGGCAAAGGGGGGAAGCACAAGCCCTATGTCGAGGGGCAGGGCATTTGGTTCGCTCGACCGAAGCCGTTGCTTTAGCCTGTTTCGTGCCCGATTCAGCCTAGAGGCTGAACTCCAACAGGTTGCTGTCGAATAACCAAGAGCTCTGTGTCGGAGGGCACCGGCGTTCCCTTGGGTCTCTGACGGGCACATCGCCTCTGGTGTCGAATGATGACTCTTGGTCGCTGGCATGGCATCAGGACCAGTCCCACGGATCGAATTCGGCGTCGCGGTGGCGGTGTCCGCGGTGGGCGGTTTCGCGGGGGATGCGGATCTGCACGGGCTCGGCGAGGCCCGGCGGGAGCTCGGTGAGGAAGCGGGATGGTCTCTGGAAGAGGTCGCCACCGGCGGCACCGCGGCCGAATCGCATCTGGGGGAAGGTGAGGTAGAGGCGTTTCTTGGCGCGCGTGACGGCGACGTAGAACAAGCGACGTTCCTCCTCCAGTTGAGCCTCATCGTCTATCAGGCGGCCGAGGGGGAACGCGCCGTCGCAGAGCATGATGACAAAGGCGGCCTCCCACTCGAGGCCCTTGGCCTGATGGACGGTGCTGAGGCGCAAGACGTCGCCGTCATCGGCGCCGCCGTAAGAGGCGTCTAGGCCGGTCATGAGGGAGAGCTGCGCGAGCAAATCGGGGACGGAATCGAAGCGGCGGGAGAATTCCTGCAGTTGCTGGATATCGTCGATTCGCTGCTGGTGGTTGTCGTACTTCAGGTTGAGCATGTCCCGGTAGCAGGCGTCGAGGATCCAGGAGATGGCATCCGGGACAGAGGGGCCGGGCTGGGCGCGGAGCTGGGCGATGAGCTGCCTGAGCTGGCGCCAGTCTTTCACGGCCTTGGCTGGCGCGATGTCTTCGGGCCACTCGCTCTGGCCGCGGACCCGCTGCCAGAGTTTTTCTGCGGAGCGGTCGCCGACCCCCGGCATGAGTCTGGCGACGCGCTTGAATGCGATTTCATCGAAGGGGTTGAATGCAGTCTTGAGATAGGCGGCGACGTCCTTCACGTGGGCCTGTTCGAAGAACTGGATGCCCGAGGTGATGACGAACGGGATGTGGCATCGCACCAGTTCCATCTGGAGCTCGATCGCATGGGCGTGGGCGCGGTACAGGACGGCAATCTCCCGCAGGGGTGTGCCGTCGGAGTGCAGGCTGAGGATCTCGCGCGCGATGAATCGGGCCTGGCCATCGGCGTCAGGCGTGGCGACGAGGTGGGGGCGGACACCGGCGGCGAGGGTCGACCGGAGCGCCTTGGGAAACTGGCGGCTGTTGTTGGCGATGGAGGCGTTGGCGAGCGATAGGATCTGGGGGACCGAGCGGTAGTTGAGCTCGATGCGGTAGACGCGGGAACCGGGGTACCGGTCGGGGAAAGAGAGGATGTTCTCGAAGTTGGCGCCGCGCCAGGAGTAGATGCTCTGGGCGTCATCGCCGACCACCGTAACGTTGCGGTGGGCGGAGGCGACGAGGTCTATGAAATCGGCCTGGACCCGATTCGTATCCTGATACTCGTCGACGAGGACGCATGCCCAGCGGTCCTGATAGTGCCGGGCGAGGCGCGGGTCGCGACGGAGGAGATCGAGGGGGAGGGTCAACAGGTCGTCATAGTCGGCGGCGTTGGACGCGAGTTTTCGCTTCCGGTACTCATCGGCGAGCCGGGACAGGGCGTCGGCGAATTCCTCAAGGTGGGCATATCCGGTGGCGAGGAGTTCGTCTAGGGGGCGAGTGGTGTTGGCGGAGAAGGACAGGAGTTCGAGGATGGCGCCGGCCTTTGGAAATCGTTTCTCTTTCGGATCGACGCCGATGGCGGGGAAGCAGGCGGCCAAGAGATCGCGGGCATCGTCGCGGTCCAGGATGGTGAAGCCGGGCTCGAGGCCGACGGCCGGGGCATGGCGCCGGAGGATGCGGTTGCCGACGCTGTGGAAGGTGCCCCCCCAGAGGCGCGAGATGTCGTGGGGCAGGAGATTGCGAACGCGCTCGAGCATTTCGCGGGCGGCCTTGTTCGTGAACGTGAGGAGGAGGATGTTCTCCGGGGGCAGGCCGTTTTCGACGAGGAAGGCGACGCGGTAGGTGAGGGTGCGCGTTTTGCCACTGCCGGCACCGGCGAGGACGAGCGCTGGGCCGGGGGGGGCCGTGGCGGCGGCGAGCTGGTCGGGGTTGAGCTCTTTGGGATAATCGATGCCTGTGGTCGCCATGGTCGTCCGGGGAGGTTCGACCAAGTTGTGACGAATGCAAGGCGGGTCTGATGGGGGGCGTGGGGTGTGGCGGGTGGGCGGAGGGCTTTGGGGTCGTTCGACCGAAGCTGTTGGAGTCCAGGCTTTAGCCTGTTTCGTGCCCGATTCAGCCTAAGGGGTGAACTCCAACAGGTTGCTGTCGAATAACCAAGAGCCCTCGTGGTGGGAGCAGGGGCCCCGCGCATCGCTTGACGGTGGGGGGGCATTTAGCTACAGGGGATGGTCTAGCCCGGATATTTCACAGCCTTGCGGGCTGTGAAATTCCGGGCTCTGGGAAAA